>OGJH01000894.1_pt1 | contig 31225 bp, 19 predicted proteins | sample 1572021 | NCBI WGS metagenome assembly OGJH01 (sample SAMEA2582098, study PRJEB24529) | metagenome | biome: Human gut stool | place: China | collected 2011
TTTCCCTACACGACGCTCTTCCGATCTTGATATTCACCTTGAATTCCCATTTTTTTCTTTACACGATATCGTCTTGTTCGAAAAGAAGCCAATAGTATATGAAAAAGGCGGGCAATCTTTCTGTGAGAAACCCTTAATCGTAGAAGAAGAATAATATGGATATCCTCTTCCAATAGTAAGGGATAATCACGCCGTAGCTTCACTACAAAGTTATCTTGCTCTTCGTTGAGATATTGCTCTACAGTATCCCAATCTTCTTTTTCTATTTGAGATAAAGTATCTAACCATTTCAAGAACTGATTCATCATATATATATTATGAAATGTCAAATATCCTCATCCTCTGGCAAATCTCTCCATTCTTCGGAAGTTGCATAATTATTTATAAATTGGAAACCATCCAAGATTGTACTTGTCGACATATTCAACCAATAGAGCACTTGTGGGACAACCATAGTGTTCTCCATAATTAAATTACCGGTTGCCATATAAGTCGGAAACGTATTAGGCAACTCAACAAATGCTTTCTCTTTAAATGTTTCACTATTTTGCTTATCCAAATTAACATATAGCAAATCCAGCCCATTCGCTATTTGATTTTTGATAACCAACGTATCTTGTTTACTGGCATCTTTCACTTCATCCGGATTCAATTTCCAATATGCAAGTAAATCCTTAAAACGAGTATCATCTGATGATATATCTAATAACGCTGCCTGTTGTGTCAACTCATTCTCTGTAAGTGTTTTTTTCCATAACCGAATCTCTGATACATAAAATGAAGTGGGAACATGATCACAAATACACAACGGAGATTTATTATCTGCTACCCCGCGAAAATCCTTAGTCCCTTTTTTCATTATCTTACCATCTAAAGCAACAATCCATTCTCGTGATTGAGTATTATTCATTGGTGCAACACTAAAACCATAATTATGCCATTGAGGATCATTAAATGCCGCAACTGCTTCTTCTAAAGCTCCAGTAGATCCTTCAATACGAAGAGAAGCAGTCTCTCTCTGCCTAAAAATTCCCCAACTACCGCTTTTTGAGAAAATAGCATTCCAATTATCTCCTTTGTAGGATCCATCCTTACGAGGGTTCATACGCATGATAAATTCCACAGAGAAACTAGAATTTTCCCCTATTGCATATTTAATGTTTGTAGAAACTGTGTCTAAAACAATTCCTTGTGCTTTGGATGAGTCAAAATAGGCTCCGTATATTTTTTTTCCTAGCATCTTTTGTTCTGTGTAATGAGGGTAATAGAATATCCCAAATGTATTTCGCTCCTCTGCAGAGTTTCCTCCATAACTACCGTCTTCCTTTCCACCATGATTAGATGTTACAACAATCAGCCAGTCTTCATAAAAAGCATTTTTTCTTTCATCAATTGCCTGCAAGAATTCACCAATATATGCATCTATATGCTGAAGTGCCGTAATATAGTTGGCATTATTAGCGGAAAACCCTCCTGATTTACCAGCTTCTAACATACCGGAAAAACTTAATAGCGTAAAATTAAAATCACTATTTTTCAAATGTTCCAATACCACATTTTTGGTTTCTTCATCATTCGAAGTCGTTACGGTTTTTTGTGCTGCATTCAGTAAGTTCTTATTCAATTTATCCCAAGGAGTTACACACAATGTAGGATTCTCTGAATCATTCTCTGCAATATGATGTAAAATAGTTGGATACTGAATTACTTTCTCATTCGGATTACTCGGATCATATTCCATATTAGCTACATATGACTCATCTGTAACCTGGTGTTTTTCAGAATTTACTCCAGTCATCATAGTTGCCCAAGTTACTGGATCCTCGCTACCTTCTTTCTGCAAGGTACGATTATCACTTAGCCCAATCCATGAGTACTTACTATGTTTCAACATTTTAGCAATGGTACCATCTTGTGGCATCTTCTTCTCTACTATACTTCCGACCGCTCCATCTATATTGATCCAAAGTACTTTACGGTGAATAGTTGTTGATATCACTGAATCAGAATCAAATCCATCCACTGCAATACCATCCGGGGCCTCATACGTAGTACAAGAATAATGAAGGGAAATGATAAGTAGTCCAACTACCCCAACAATAACTGTATTTATAAGCTTTTTCATATATGATTTCTTTTATGGTTTCTTGTAATAAGTTCCAAACTCTGCGAAAGAATGGTACTTCTTCTGATTTGCCTTTTCTTCCTCTGTCAAATCTGAATCACTTTTAAACACGATGGTATTAGGATTTGATATTTTAAGGCGAAGATATCTAGCTTGAGTTCTCGGGCAATCAAAGAAGCGCTCATTCTTCAAGTTAGCCTTCACTACATTGGGATCAGTAACCTGCAACAACGTTTCCCACGGAGCATTTATATCATAAGGATCAGCAACTTCAGAACCGATATATTCGACATGAACATCAGCCAGGCACTGATTAGAATAACCATTTGCCAAATATATCCCATCAATATCAGATACCTTGTTCAAATCAAAAATAATATAATAAGGTAGTTCTAAAGGTTTGTCATTAATCTTACCAGAACTCCAATTGGTTTTCTTTTTCCCATCAATTAAATATTCAGGTTTTCTGGAATCACCATCATAGTTTATGCCATAGTCTTTATCATACGCAGACACTTTCCAGTCTCTACGACTATGCCGAAAACAATATGAAGATGTATCATATTCCTTTACTTGTTGAGGGTTCAGCGGATTATACTCCCATATTTTCTTATTCATTAAAGGGTACTGTTCGGCATAGTTTCTATCCTCATCCAGCTGTTCCACTCCCCAATAATCAAAGAACGGGCACAAGTTCTGTTTAAAATAGTCACATAACCTACGGAAAGCATAACTTAGGGTTGAGTTATCAATCGACCGTTCTCCTTTTGCTTTCAAATTCAGGTATTTCATCGCTTCCCAATTGTTATCATTATAATTAGCCAGCTGAATAAGACTCAACAAGTCGAATGCTTTATATGCTGTCTTATCATCATACTTGGTTGCAACATCCTCTTTTGCCCATTTACTCGAATCAGTCATAGCATATTCAATAGCTTTAGGAAATAAGGTGGTTATATTTTCTTCACTAGGGAAGATCTCGCCAAAAGCATTCTCTTTTGAGAAATTTTTCTCTCCTATCCGGTACAAAGGGATTGCATTAGCTACTGCTCTATAATCAGCAGGCCAAGGGTTATTACGCGATCGATATGTACACATTGAATTGATTGCACTCAATAAAGCCACAGAGTTACCAATTCTCAATGTTCTAAGATTTAACATTTCTTCCAGCATATACGTGTTGTTTATCGCAACTATTGCATAGTCACTATTACGTAAATATAAGTTGCCCAGAAGTTGCACATCCAGCACTACTCGAATAGGAAATTCCGGAGCACGTTCCTTTTCGGCTGCATCCTTGTCAATCTTTAATCCATAATATTCGAAGAAAAACTCCTCAATTGCTTCATCCCATTCTTTACCGACCTCCTGCAAGGTGGATGAGATACTTTCCAGATTATCAAGTACACGATCTTTCTGCACGGTAAAAGCGAAATGCTTTCCTCTTATTTCCAACCAAGGAACAGTGGTCTCTGATATTCTTTTCTTCCAATCTTGTACGTCCGTCTCACCTATTACAAAATCCGGTGATTTATACACCCCTTCTATTTTCAAAGAACAAGTACCAGAAGCCTTCAGCCCTAAACTTTTTTTAATCCAAATAGTTCCCCCCAGTGGATTCTTTATTATATTCTTTCCAGGAAATAGAGCTTTAGCAACATATACCAAAGGCATACGTTGATAAGGAGCCAATTCTGTAAGATCATCCATGTGTGCCCCTACAATAACGCTAAGTCCCATCGTATTATCTTCCACAGTGATAGCCACCTGCTCACCGGCTCCGGCATAAAGTCCGGTACTATAAATTGGCTGTGGCACTTTGGATACTCCTAAAGTTATGGAATCAATATATTGCTTATTCAAATCCAGCTCAATTGTAGCATTTATTCGCTCTTCTTTCGCTGTATCTACTAAACCCGGGAAAATACGTGCCTTTTCATACATACTAACATCAATTCCCCCTTCAGTATCTATTGTTATATCCGGTTCATTGGCACCATTATTATCTATACCGTCAGTTATATCGTATTTATAGGCTGTATCACATCCTCCAAGCCACAATGATGTACCCAAAACGAATAGAAGAATGAAAATACAGCTTCTTCGATCTTTTAATATATTCTTGCTCATAACAGTCTATTTATATTTAGTTTTCTTCCATAAAAGTGTATTCAAATGTTTTCCCTACACCTTCAAATTTCCACTCCGAAACAGAAAGTCCTAACCACTGCATAGCCTGTAAAGGGATATCTACATTATTGAAAACAGCTTGATAATAAGAGTCATCCGGAGCCGGAGCAAGATGTTCTTCAGCAGAATTACCAGTTGTCCATGTTTGATCGGCAAATGTTATATTCGATTTTCCAGCATATGAATCTGCATATTGAGAAACATCTTTCAATACAGGATTTTCTAAGTCCTCTTCTCGGTCACATGGCCAATAACCGATTAAACGGTCCCAATATTCATTTTTCACTTCTTCCAGTTTGGTTACCCCATGGTTTTTCTTAATAAACTCTTCAGGTAACGCTACATCATAAAACTGAAGATTCGTTACACAAAAACCAGCATTACTTTCATTAGGAGAGTTCTCTATTTTCCCAATTGTCAAGGGATAATCCGGACATGTCAGATTCGTCGGTAAAGTCATATTCTGTTGATCTCTATGCGTACTATAATTCCCGTCTATATAGGCTCTGAACCGAACAGCCTCTCTATCAAAAACAAGCGTTACAGTATGCCATTTACCATCCGTACTAACATAAGGATCACTCGACTGCTGACTAGTCCATACGTCCCGATTTCCAACACGAAATTTAATACGCCCTCCATCCCCATGTACATTCCAGCCTTTACTGCCTTTGTGTTTATCTGATTTAGAAAGAATATTTACCCAATTATTTTTTTTAGTGGTAGAATAATACATAAACTGCACAGTATATGACTTGTTATTGTCCATCTCAAACAATTTTGGATCGGCTACGGTTGCAACTGATTTTTGATTATTTCCGGCATATAAAGGAGTAAAATATTTGTAATTGAGTTCACTGGCACTCGGCTTTCCGACTACTTTACTTACAAATCGAGAATTATACATCAGCGTAAATGTATTCAGTCTCGGGTCGTCATAATACGAATCTGACTGAACTGTTTCAGAATAAGTACCTCCATAAGTAGAAGTCACAATAATCAACCAGTTCTCTTTTCTATAGTTTTCTCTGGATTCCAAAGCTGTCCGTATTTCGCCAATATAAGTATCAACTTTCTGTATAGCTTCAATTACAGCCATTGTAGGATTACCCGAACCATCATAAAAAGCATCCGCTGCACCAGCCTTTTGCACTCCATTAAATTCTACAAGGATAACATCTGACGGCAGATCAGTATCCGAACTAATTTCTGAAATAATAGCGCTCTTTACTTGCTGATCACTATCTAACGTCCGAGCTATATCTGCATCGTTATAAAATGCCTGATAAAAACGGCTGTCCGCTGTATACAAGCTAATTTTCTTTTCATTATCAAGCAGTTTTATTCTACTCAAAAAAGAAGGAGTTTCCAGTTCTTCAATAGATTTCACCTCTCCTGTCGATTCTTCATCCAACCCAATCCCATGGGTTGTAACTCCCGTCATCATATTTGCCCATCCCCGTTCATTAGTAAATACTGGCAATGCTTTATGACGACTATCAGCCAAACCTTCAAAAGTAATCACAGCATTATCTCTCATCAAACGAATATGAGGAGCTTTCTGTGTTGTGTAAGCTTCATTTACAGCTTTTCCGGATGCACCATCAATTACAATACATAGGACATGTCCCGTTTGCGCTTCATTCCCTGATTTCGGATATTCATTATCTGTCAGCCGCTCTAATGAATTATCACAAGACATTATTGCCCATATTGCCATTCCCATAAACATGATTTTGGCAAAAAGACTTGTTTGTATCTTTTTTCTTCTATTCATTTTCAAAGTATATTTAAGATTAATCAAAGTCAACTTCTATTTTTATTATATTATCCACCCGTTCACCATTAAAACGATAAAAATCACCCATCAACAACAAACCGTTATCATTAGTTGATGTTTTTGTTTCAATAACATGGTTTAATTCACCTAAGAACAAGCCGGGGACATTAAATTTCTGCATGGCTTCACCTTCCATTGTCAATATCAGGAACCCCTGTCGTGTAACCCCATCATACTTTGTGAAAGTACCCGACATTACAACGAAATCATGGTCATCCAAAATAGTAGCAAAATTAGCAGTTCCGCCTTCCATCTTTCTAAGTTTAAAAGTTGGATCAACCGTACCATCATGATTCAGCATAACTACACCGGAACACGAAATTCCATTGAATTCAGTAAACATACCCACAAGCATCGCTTTCTTCCGTTTCTTATTATAACGTATCTTGGTTATTGTTCCATTGGCTCCTGTTCCTATATTCTGGAGGAATTGCTGATCAACGTCACCGTTTTTATCAATTCGTACGATATTATTAACACTTATTCCATCAAAAGAATTAATGCCTCCTACAATAACGATACCATCTTCCCCATCCATATAGGCATCTTGAATAACTCCATTGACACCTTCCTTATTTTTTCGGTAATCCTCATCCAATGCTCCCAAACTATTCATACGTAACACTGTCCTAACTGGAGTAAATTCATACGCCAATTCTTCCGCATACGATCTGTCTATATCAATTTTACAATACTGAGTAATATTCCCCACCGCAATCACCTTGTCATCTGATGTAACAAACGTAGCTACAGGCGCTTCTTTTGTTCCTCCATTGAATCGAGTGATCCTGGTTGATATCATCTGCCCATTCTTGATGCTCGGAAGCTGTTTATTATCAAACATCATTCCAATACCATGATCTACCTTCATTATATTATTCACCGACGTAGGTTGTTCACGCTGAACAGGATAATACTGCGTAAACTTTCCAGAGATTAAAACGTTTGGATTGTTGCCAGATTTATCATTATTAAAATAAGAGATCGATTTAGCATAATAGTCATAAGAACCACCTTCGCCCGAATTTGGATTTTTAAGATCATGACCTATTCCTTGACCACTATCTGTTTTATAGTAGGTTCCATTCCATCCACCGGCTACACTTCCTTTGTTATCAATCCAAGCTATACAACGAATGCGAGCATCATCGCTTGTGAGTGGCGCAAAGCTACCTACTAAATGATAATGTTCTTTTTGAGACCAATGTTCCAAACAACTATAAATAGCGCCGGGAATACGTTTTTGAACGACATAGCCCTTATCAACACTTACATTACCCAACACTGTTAGTTTAGGACCATAAAAAATCTGTTCATTTAACAAGATATGTGCAATTCCAGAACTTAGGTTTTCCGGTACTTTTACTGTAATCGTCGTATCAGTTGCTAATACAATTTCCGCTCTTTCATTGGAAATATAAAAACTGAAATCCGGTTTTCCCTCCTGATTAAACCATTTAGATAGACCTTTAGCCTTATAAGTTACCAACTCACCAGGATAAGCTCTATCAGGCGAAGGAGAATCAACTAAAAATCTTATACCATAAGGTTCTTTTCCTCCAGCATACGGATCGCCCTCTATTTCTTCATCCGAGTTGCATCCCATGAAAGACAGGATCGCACAAAGACAGATCAGTATCTTCATCAAACGAGATTCTATTTCATATTGATATGCTTTCATATTATTCAGTTTTATTAATTTGAGAAAGTTCATCAATGCCCTCTTCTATTGCTTTTAAAGCGAATAATCTTCTATCAAAACCGAAATCATGATCAGTCATACGAAGTACATGAACAACACCATTCTTTGGTTGTATATCTGATGTAGCCACATATGCATTCTTTAAATCACTCACAGTAATATCATATATATATGAATAAAGTATCTGGCGGGGACCTACATATTTCACTCCATTAGCATCACCATACACAACTCCCACATTCATTGGCAGCCCACCGTAGGTAATGAACGTCTGTCCTGGATAAGCAGCAATCGCAGTCGTATCAATTTGAGGAATATCTTTAAGTGCATATTTATCTTTAAGTATATACATAGATAGATACTCTCTCCATACAGAAGGTTTTATCTGCTCCAGATTCTTAATACTGTCATTACCCATCTGATACCACATTTTGTTCAATAGAGCGACACTTTTACGGATAGACCAGTTAGTTGGAGCAAAGAATGTTATATTTTCCTTTTCAAACACTTCTTCCATATCTGCAAGCTTAATGATTTCAATCAAATCGGAGAAATAATCATTTCTAGGGTCATCTTTTGGTGATCTCGACTGGAGAAACTCCATTATTGTTCCATCATAATATGGATTGCTTTTTCCTCCATCTATCAAATAGCTATCATTTGTACAATTACCCATAAATATAGGTATGGTAATGACAGCAATAACCAGTTGCCATATCTTTATCTTGCTTTTCATATCCTTGTTTTTATAAAATTACGTATTTATTCAGTTTACTCCCAAAAAAGATTGAGCTGTATATTTGTATTATTTTTCAGCACATCTCTATGCAAAGGCCATGTCCATGCACCTACGTTAAAATCCGTACGTCTGATCGGATGTGCACAATATGCAATATTAGAAACTTTTCCGGTTCGTACCAGATCATAAAAAGAATGTCCTTCTCCAATCAGCTCTCTCTGTCGTTCCCAGAATATAGCATCTTGTAGCTCTTTCCCTGAAGAGAAGCTTTCTGATGCTCCGGCTCTATGACGAATCCGGTTCAACAACTCATTAGCTTTTGCATCATCAGTACCTAGTGCCGCCAAAGCTTCAGCATACAACAATAGTGCTCCAGCATACCGAAAAACAATTTGATTACCCGAATTAGAAGTTATACTATTGTTTCCATAATAATCAATATTCAGGAACTTTATTATCTCGGTTCGGTTCACACTAGAGGCCGAATACATATTTTCATCAAACCAATATGACTTCCGTAAATCCTCTTCCATATAAGGAAAAATCTTCTCTATGTAGCTACCGTCATAATAAAACATGGGATTTTCATTTGCTCCTTTATGCCTATAAACTACATTATTGGAAAATACAGCCAGTGATGAGAATACTTCATTGGAAGCATTAATATTTTGTGCTATTTCAAAAAGACCTTCGTTAGATCCTCCCTTAAACACATTTGAGATTCGACTCATTTCCAAAAGTTCATAAGCTCCGTTGTTCTGTTCCAACTGTTCACCTAAACCTATCACATTTTGATAATAAGTTGCTTTATTCTGTTCATCGAATTGAGCCAACCAGAGATTGATGTGCATCATCAACGCAATGACCGATCCGCGAGAGGCTCTCACCCCTTTTTTAGCATTGGAGTTATATGTCCAAGGTAAAAAACTGTCTTCAGGACCATTACCAAGAGCTCCTGTTCTTAAGTCTTCTAAACAACTTTGAAGTACAGTAACCATGTTGGTTCGTGGTAGAGACGCAGAATTATATGCTATTGTATAATAAGGAACATCACCAAAAGCTCTCACCATAAAGAAATAAGCCAAATTTCTAAGAAAAACAGCTTCTGCTTTGAACATCCGGTATTCTTCTTCTGTAAGAGCAGAAACCTGATCTATCTCTTTAACCAAGATATTAGCGGTCTGTATGACTTCATAAAATGGTTTCCACTTTGTGGTTTCTCCGAAAGGAGTATTCGGAGAATTTCTCAACTCATTCATCTCATTTCTTGCTAAATAGGTTACTCTTTTAGCATCATTGTCATTATTATATGGTGTGATAGAGGCACAACGCATATCACCACTTGCAGTAAGAAATGCACCATTGCCCATAGTTGCCTTTCTCATATTAGAGTAAGCACTCATCAAAAAGCCTTCCACATTAGCAGCGTTGCCATCAATCCAGAACTCATCACCAGGAAGTTTATCTTCGCTCTTTACTTCCAGTAAGCCACAACTTGTCAGTAGAAATGAACAAGCCGCTATTATAAAGAATATATTTCTTTTCATAATCACTGATTTATTTGATCAATCCATTAAAAATCAATTGAGACTCCCATTGTATAGTTACGACTATTCGGATATCCTCCTGATACATCATAACCCAAGCTATTCACATTTTCCGGATTTACCCCTGAGTATTTGGAGAATGTATAAATGTTATTTACACTAGCATTCAACTGAACCCGTTCCACTCTTAAAAAGTCCAATATTTTTTTAGGTAAAATATAAGAGATTGAAACACCATTAATTTTCAGGAAAGATCCATCTTCCATGAAGAGAGTCTGATCCGGACGGAAGAAATTAACCTGATGATCGGCCGTTCCTCCACGAATGTAATCGAACGGATTGGGGTACTTGGCATAAATATGATCTTCTTTCCAAAAATCAAATGCTTCTATAGGAGTTATCGCCCCCCTCCCATTCAGATCTTTTGAAAGAGGATTTCCATAAGCAGCAAAACGATCAGCTAATGCTTTATTAATAATATCCCTTTTTATCGTGAAAGAGAAGTTTGTATTGATGGAAAACGACTTATATCTCAAATTTGCATTAAATCCACCTGTCAACCGAGGTTGGGAGTTACCCACCACCACCTTATCTTTATCATCTATTATATAGTCTCCATTGACATCTACCCATATCGGATCACCGGCCTGCATATAGACATATCCATTATTTGCATTATTGGCAGCTTTCATTCGTTCACCGGTAGCCGGATTTACCGGCACATCTTCATCTGTTGCATAAACACCTTTATTCACCAATAAGTAATTAGCCAATGCGTTTGATCCCAAACGGTTGATTATTTTAGCATCACTATTAATGATTTGTCTGGCCTCATTCGGCAATTTGGCTATCACATCCTTATTCATAGCCAATGAAAGTGATAAATCTAATGTCCAAGGACTCTGCTGTGGCAATGGCCGACCACCTATTAATATTTCAAATCCATAATTCACCAAACTTGTTTCTATACTTCTTACTTTTTCAAATGCATTGTGATCGGCTAGTTCAATATCACTCAATTGATTATCAGTCTGCCTGTAATACAAATCCCCAGTAAAGCGGAGCCTACTATTAAAGAAACTCAACTCTGTACCCAAATTCCATGTAGTAGAAGTTACCGGTTTCAAATTGTCATTTGGTAGCAGCCCATAATCAATCGGAATTATTGGCATCCCATTATATGTATCATTACCTAGTAGATAAGTACCCCAAATGTCATATCGGGTAGCTCTATATTTAGTAGTCTGTCCCCAACTAACACGCAATGCACCGGTACTCAATTGATTCCAATTATCTGCAAATGCTTCACGGCTAAAATTCCATTTAAATCCGAGTGACGGACTGATAGTCCATTTTATTTTCTTACCATATGTGGAATTTGCTTCAGGACGTATATTGGGGGTAAATATATAACGTTCGCCTCGCGGACCTATCGATCCTAAATTAAAGCTCGGATCAATAATGAAAGAAAGAGTGTTTTCATCCTCCACAAATGAGGTAGTTCCCTCCGATTTACTGTGCATTGCACCAGGTCCCCAAATATAATCACTACCTCCTCCTACTAATTTAACTGTATTATGACTCCTTTTATTGGTTGAAATTTCCACACCAGCCCGAAGTCCTAATCTAAATATTCTAAAATCCAATGATCTAGCTAAAACGGTACGCGCATATAAATTATAACTATTCTGGCTCAAATTATACCATTCCGATCTATTGTTGTTTAATATTCCAGGAGTGAAAGTCTCTCTTTCTGTTGTATTATATTTATATCCAAAGATTCCGTCAAGTGTAAACTCATAAGGTAATTTATACACCATACGTATACTCGCATCATATGCAGTATTTACATTATTATCATCCACTGAAAATGCAGCTAACGCTTCGCTGGCTGATATATACATAGAAGGTGGAGGCAATAATGAAGATGCTGACGATCCCTTAGCAACACCTGATTGAGTAAAAGCATTACCACTACCTTGACTATTCAGTGTGAATGTAGCCGAAACATTGACATCCATCTCAAATTTATCATTCGGACTATAACCTAATCGCGCCTTAAGACCATAACGGTTAAAATCTGTATTTTTTACAATTCCTTTTTCTGTATAGTAATTACCATTAATCAAGTAATTGAATTTTGTAGTACCTCCCGAAAAACTCAAGTTGTGTGTTTGATTGTGAGTCACACCATAAAAACGTCCTTGCCAGTCTGTATTATTATTCCAATAAGGATTCAGGCTATCTGCCAATGCAGGAAAATTATGTATTTCATTGTGACCGAAATAGCTAGAAGTGTCATTCTGCAGAATTTGCATGATACGCATATTCCTTTCAGCATTACCAATAGCAACATCTCTTAATCTTGGAGGAGTTTTAATCACATAGTTACCCGAATAAGAAACTTTGGGAGGACCATTACCTCTTTTCGTTTCGATAATAATCACACCATAAGCACCTTTAGAACCATATAATGATGTTGCAGCAGCATCTTTTAGAATTTCCATTCTTTGAATGTTCTCAAAAGGTATCATGGAAAGCGGACTCACTGTGGCTCCTGACAACAAACCTGACGCATCGACATCAGAATTCATATCGATATTTTCCAATGGAATTCCATCAACCACAAAAAGAGGTGCTGATGAACCTAATACGAAATCTTCTCCTTGCTTAGTAATTGAAATATCTGAAATACCACGCAATGTAAAACTGGGCATTCCTCCTGGTGTACCATTTTGCATCTGTATATTCAATCCAGGAACGCGACCTTGCAACAACTCCATAGCATTTGCTACCGGAGTATTTACCAGATCTTCTGCTTCAACAACTTGTACAGAGGCCGTAACAGCCGCCCTACTCTTTTTCTGATAAGCGACCACCACTGTCTCATCCAACATGTTTTCCGATAAACTCATTAGTACAGTCATCTTAAGCATCTCCTTCGTGATTTTTCTTACAGTCGGCTCATAACCTATATATGTAAATGTAACATTTGAAGGAACAGGTACCTTCAATGTAAATTCACCATTTATATTAGTAGAAATTGAATGTTGAGAATCAATTTTCCCAGATTTATCCCGTACAACCACCGAAACATACGGAAGCGGCTGATTGTCATTTTTATCTTTAACAACCCCACTTATGAGCACCTCCTGTGCAAAAGCTTCCAATGAAGCAAACATACACAACAAGGCTAATATGATATATTTATGTATCTTTTTCATATAAATTTATCTAACAAAGTTTATTCATAATCTCTAAATTCCGGAGCACCTTCTGCAAACACCACAATAACTTCCCAATGCGCTTCTTTGTAAATTCCAAATTCTATTTCGAAATACGAATCTAAACGATATCCCATAGCAGTAATTCTATCATAGGCAAAACGCAGCTTTAGTAAATCACCTTCACTATTGGTATACTTAGAAGGAACTTGAACCAGAGGCATAGGATATACAACATCATATTTTACATAATCAGCCCCCATCTCTCTATTGAATCCATGGATCAATTCATCCCATTTTGTTTGATTAAATTTCTCTGGTGGAATAGGAGTATAATCTGAATTATAAAAACGGAAAGTCAGAGTTTTAGTCTTGTCCGTATTTTCTTTATTCTCCCGAAGATAGACTTGTATTTTCTCCGATGAAGTATAGCTGCCTGACTCCAACACAATAGAACGGGCAGCTGTTGCCGGAATATAGTCTTTATCTTTTATCAGCCCCGTCTCCGAATCATATATGGAAGGCTCGAAATCACTCTCTCGCAAAGGTATTAACTGCAAATTATTGAAATATTTATATCCACCTTTATTCTCAACTTTTACATCGAACAGATAACCTTTACTTGGAGAGCAATTGACAAATGCCGACATAGCATTAGAATACATCACAAATTCTCCAGAATGCTTACGTATCTGAAATAACGGACGATATTCTACCATTCTTTTTGCTTCAATTTCTTCAAGAGTTTTTTCTGTTCCGAGATAAGGACTTTTCCAAACTGTTACCGGAAACACATCAGTCAACTCGGGAGCCGGACTGCCGTCTGCCTTTACTATACGAGTTATTTCAAAAGTCAAAGGGAGCGTTGAATTTCCTGATTGAAAATTGTTTGAGAACAAAGTAGTTCTACCTAATACAGGTTTATATAGCTGCTGAGTAAAATTCACTTCCCGATCAAATGCTTCCTGCACATCAGGCAAAAACTTTTCAACACAAGAGGTATTCAGAAAAGAGTATGCTCCTATTCCGAGAAGACAAAAGAACCTTATGAATCTATTTTTTCTCATTTCCGTAGTCTTTAAAATAATTAATAAACTTATCGTAACCGAAATTATGTTGATTTGTCAGAAGATGAATTACTGCATTACGAGTATAAATATCATGCCAAATCACATTTGTAGATTTCCACAAATCTTTCAACTGACTGTTATTCATATCACTAAAGGTGAAATCTCTGATCCCCTCTCCCACAACGCCAGAGGCTGATTTCCGAGTACATGCTACATTCATCTGATATTTATATTTGTATGACTCCAGAGAGAGACTTTCCTCCTCTTCTATGATCTTTTCCGTGTCATACTTCCCTGTGAAAATGTATCGGCAAAGCAATGTATCTACCTGTGCTCTATAATCATAATGTCTTTTCTTTATAATTGTATCTATCTTATTGTCAATCACAATAAAAGTAGAATCATCAACAGAAAAAGGTTCAATAAGTAAATCGTCAAAAGAAAGTTCTTTTCCCAGTTTCTTTTGCTCACGATAGGTATTGAGCTGATCGAATGAATATTCGAAACACTCATTTGGTACAGCAAATACAGTAAAATACTCACCATCTTTTTCCAACTGTTCCTTTAAACCGGGAACAGCATTGATAATGACAAGCATCGAATCATATTTTTGATTAAACAGATGGCTTGTCTCATCGGAAAGGTATTCCAAAAAAGTACCATCATATTCTTCCATTTCAACCGGTGGAATATAAGCAACTGACTCATAATCCCGGCAAGCACCCAAAAGCACTAAAGTTATTATTCCGATTATTATAGCGGATTTATTCATAGTATATATTTTAAAATTTACATATTTATATCAATATAATATTCTGCAAAATTTGTTCTAAAACAAAAGTTTTCAGATTCACTGCCAGTAAGTATTCTGTTTAATCATCGAATTAATAAGAATATCCCAATCAATAGGCCAGTAAATTCCTCCTTCATTGATTAATTTCCGTAATTTTGCATCATTATTCAATAATTTCTCCTGACGTACCCGGTCATACCACCGCCAGCCTTCTCCCATAAGCTCTCTTCTTCTCTCCTCAAAAACAGCTTGAATTACTTTTGATTTATCGCTATTAAAATCTTTTTTATAAGATACTCCGCTCAATCCTCTGGCTGTTCTGATCGTATTAAGATGTACAAGGGCCTGTTCCGGCTGATTAATTGCACACAAGGCTTCTGCACGAAGCAGTGTAATATCTTCAAGACGACTGAATACCAAAGCTGATCCAAAAATAGCATAGTCATTAGTTGTAGGATTGCCATTCTGAATAACTTTAATTTTGCTAAAAACAGGATACCTAGACTCAACATTGTTAACATAATAGGTATAGTATTTACCACTTTTCGAGTCAATTCCGAATCTCTGATCATCTACATTGTCAAATATGGAAAACAAACTGTCTTTTGAAACGTACATATCTGGAATCGCTCTTTGTACTAATGGAGCCGCTAATGTTAACTCTTCAAGATGTCCACTTTGTGATGCTTCACTTTCATTATGATCAAAAGTAAAACCTACAATACGTGATACTCTCCAGTCTGAATTAGTAAGAAAAAGTCCTTGTGAAGAGACGAGATCGGCTACACCAATATATTTTGCTCCTACACTGCTCGCATTATCCATAATATATGCAGCATAAGTTTCTGCATTCAAATAATTACCTTCCCAAGCTGCGATATGCGCAAGAATGGCATATACAGAAAGTTTATTTAATAAAATGCCTTGCCAGTCTTTTCCTTCTTTACCATAGTAAAGGCTCGCTTTGGAACCTAACTGAAAAGGTAGTACTGTCAATGCATTTTCGAGTTCTTCTTTCACATAACTCAACACAAGACCGGCATCCGTCCGCTCCATCGTAGGAAAGGAACCATTATCATACGAATAAGTAATTAAAGGAACATCCCCCCATATACGCACCATATTGAAGTAAGCGAAAGCTCTTAATGTTCTAGCTTGTGCTATATCCAACATCAGGTTTTCTTCTGAATAAGATTTATCTTTATCTAAAGTTCTCGGAGCTTTTTCTATAAAAATAGAAGCAGCGTTTATCACAGCATAAAATCTTCTCCAATTAGAAATTTCCTTCATCACAGTAAATGGTTCATTCAGATTGTTATCTACTACTGCTTGAAGATCAAGACGGTCAGTTACGCTAAAATCGCCTCCACGCAAATCACCACAAATCCAATGTGCATTGTTTTCAACTAAAGCAGCTCGCATCAGGCCATATACTCCCATCAATGCAGCACGAGTATCTTCAAGAGTACTCCATTGTTCATCCTCTTTAGCTATGCGTTTGGATTCCACATCCAAAAAATCATTGCATGAAGCAAGGACTATAGAAAAGCCAACACCAAGCAAAAGTAAATAGTGTGTTATTTTTTGATATAAATTGCTAAACATATTACTAAATTTTGAGGTTAAAATTTAAAACGTAAACCTAACGATGCAGAACGAGGAATAGGCATAGAGTAACCATCATAAGAACCATTGAAACCAACTAATTCTGGGTCGTTGCCTGAGAAGCCTGTAATAGTAAACAAATTGTTGGCCGTCAAGTAGAAATAAAGACTTTTGACTACCCGATTCTTTTCACCTTTCAACGGAAGAGTATAACCCAAAGTTACATTTCTTAATTTCAAATATGAAAGTTTTTCTAAAAATAAATCTTGTTCTGCTCTATATGGATGCACTTTGCTCAAGGGATTATAAATAGGATAATCATCCTTTTGATTCGGCAACTCCTGCCAAAAAAATATTTCTTTTACAGAACGGATAGATTTCGTACGATCTAATGTCATAAAATCATAACGTTGCTGATCTCTAACATTCAGTGCACTATGGCCTAGAGCAAAAAAACAATGAAAACTAAAATCAAACTGCTTATATTTAAATTGATTAGTTAATCCTCCCGTAAACCGAGGAAGTGCATGACCTTTCAACACCCTATCATTGTCATCAATGACATTGTCTCCATTGATATCTGTCCATTTTGGATCTCCTTTTTGAAAAGGTACTCCGTTTATGCTCAATGTTTTGCCATCCTTAACTGGAACTTCGCTGTTATCAGCATAAATTCCATTATTCTGATAAACCCAAAAAGCATCAACAGACTTTCCTACTTCAAATTTACGACCATTAGTAACAATTTCATTCAACCCTGAAGGTAGTTTTTTCAGCTCATTCTGGTTAAAACTCATATTCAAAGAAATATCCCAACTTAAACGATTCGGATCATTTATGGCAAGCGGAGAGGCTGCTACGTTCATTTCGACACCTCTGTTAGATATTTCCATTCCATTGACAAACTTGGAGTTATATCCAAATTCTTTAGATACTGGCATCTGAAAAATGACATCTTTTTCCCTGTTTTCGTAAAAACTAAATCCAATATTAATACGATTACTCAAGAAAGAGGCATTCAAATCAATACCTAATTTATCTGAATAAGGCCATCCCATACCATAATCCACCCAACCAATTGAATAAGGGCGAGTTACTGTTGCAAAACCATTAGAAGAAGATATCATTGATTGTCTACTCCATCCCAGTTCTGACGAAACATAACTAGGTCCCAAAGTAAATCTATCCGACTGTACTAAATGCCCTAAACGTGCCCATGAAGCTTTTAATGACAATTTAGAAACAAGAGCAGAATTACTAAAGAATTGTCTTTTCAAATCCCACCCCAAAGAAAAAGCAGGAGAAAACAGCCAACGTTTATCTAACTGAACATCAGAAGCGCCATCGTATCTTAGTAATGCACTTGCATATAAAAGCTTTTTAAAATTATAATCCAAAGCAAATGAAGTAGAAACCAATCGTGTTTCCAATCGGTCTGCAAAACGATAAACCCTTGTAAAACCTCCAGAGTTACTAGTCGTTTTGGTATCATCCTCTCCGTCATATCCCTTACTATAATGATAATGATAATAATCGCTTTGTATCGAACCGTCCCAACGAAGGTCTAATGCATGAGCAGGAGCCAAGTCAAATAGATATCCCACTGAAGTATTACCAATCAACCGTCTGCTGTATCCTGAATAATCAGAAACAAAACTGACAGATTCCATAAGAGTAGAAGGCCAGAATACATGACGCACATTGGTATTATAATCCAAAAGCACTCCGGCATTCACATGAAAACGATTCTTTATATAACGCATAGACAAATAACCATTCAACATATTGTTCAAATTTTCTTCTTTCGTCAAATCATCATAACTAAGAAAACGGTCATAGGCTCCGTTACTGGGCGCAATGGGTGTAGATAAATCAGGCAAATATTCTATCTCCGTCAAACGATCCATGAAGTTTTTATTTCTTTTGCGATCAATTCTATTCGCATTGATATAAGTACTCACAGTAAAGCCAGGTATAGGAGTTATATTTAAAGCAAAACCAATGTTATATTTAGTATTTCCCACATTTTTTGTAGCCCCAGACTCTTCTGTAATCCCTAATGTAAATATATAATTAGCTAACGAGTTTTCACCTCCAATGGATGCACTCACATTATATAAAGGAGAGGATTTATAATAGGAATCAGCCCAGTCCGGTTCTCCGAAATAAGATAATTCTCTTGGGTCTGCTAAATAAGAAGGATAATATTGTTGTCCAGCAGGTATCTTATAAGTATCATAAAACTTTTGCCGGAATGCCCTTTCATATCCTCCATTAGTCATTTTTATTTTGGAAGGAGCAAAAATAATTCCTCCAGATGCATTGATAGAAACATTATTACCACCATAGTATCCATCTTTCGTCACAATCCATATTGCTCCATTGGCTGCCAAAGGCCCCAATTTAGCTAAAGCCAGAGGATCTTTAATAACTTCAATAGATTCAATAGCCTGTACATCCAATCCTGCTAGAATATTAGTAGCACTCCCAATAGGATTTACATCGTACTGTTTTATATCATACACATACGGATGATCCAAAGAAAGCGGAATACCATTTACATAGACTGCTGGTTGAACACCCGACACATCCTTATTGGAAAAAATTGGAGATGAAATACCTCTGATTAACGTGCTTTGTATACTTCCAGGTTCGCCATTGTTCTCCTGGATATATACACCAGATACATTTCCTTTAAGCAATTGTTGAATAGAAAGAAATTGAGAGCGTTGTAGATTCTTAATATTGACAGTATCATTCGTCTTATCTGAATCCATTCCTCGGTTTATAACTAAACGAGGTCCTACATTAAAAAGAATTTTCTTTTCTTGAAAACGTTCTTTTTTAGAAACTCCCAAAGAATCGGAATCTTCGGGAATATTTGACTGGGATGCTATTGTCCCACTAAATCCTAAAAAGCCTACAGCGACAAGTAAACGACAAAAAGGCTTTTGCAAAGAAAAATCAGGTAAAGTTACTACCATACTATTAGATTTATAAGTTTTTTAGATCATATAAGTATTAGTTATGCATTAATCGCAGTACAAAAGTGCAAGTTATCCAATAGAAAGAAGTTCTCTAATCATTCAAAAACGTACAATTTTGAACCATAATCATCATAGGCTATAATAAGTTTAAAAATCATTCAGCATTAGTATAGAAATCATTCAGAAGAAATAAAAGAAACTGGTATATAACAAGATACGCACCTTTACATTAAGATGCGTATCTGCCTTATTGACTCATATATTTTCTATTCTAACAAGACTTTTGATATTCTTTGGGAGTTACCCCAAATTCTTCTTTAAAGCAAGTTGCGAAGTATTTTGGATTAGAAAAGCCACATTCATAGGCTACCTCTGCAATAGATATTGATTTATTTTTCAACAATTGACTACCATGCTTTAACCTTATGTTTCGAATAAACTCAATCGGTGACAATCCGGTCGCTATTTTCATCTTTCTATAAAGTGAAGATTTGGATACAGCCAAAGCATCCGCTAACTGAACAACATCAAAATCTCCCTCCGCCATATTGGATTCTATAATAGAAACGACCTTATCAAGAAATCTTTTATCTATGGAAGAAGTCTCCAAAGAATCAATATCTACTTCCACATTAGCACGAAATTCTTCCTGCTTACTTTTTTTATGGATTATAAAATTATTAATACGAGCCTCTAATATTTTTAGCTCAAACGGTTTGGATATATATCCATCCGCTCCCGCATTATAACAGTCAATACGATCTTCTGCCGTATTTTTAGCTGTTAACAAAATAATAGGAATATGACTAGTTTCCAAATTAGACTTTAAGTTACGACATAATTCCAAACCATCCATTTCAGGCATCATCACATCACTAATGATAATGTCTATATCATTATCATTTATAACATTCAAAGCCTCCAATCCATTTTTCGCAATGAGAACATGATACTGTCTGGATAAAATTTTCTCCATAAGGTACAATAATTCTTCGTTGTCTTCAACTAACAATAAATGATTATCAGTAATTTGCTCATCTTCCACTTTTTTCGACTCATCTAAATCTTCACGCTCAAAAATCATAGCCGCCTTTTTATCATTAGCCGAAATCTCTCCTGTTACCAATTCACTCTCTTGATAACTGTCTTTATCAATAGGAAAATCAACAGTAAAAGTACTACCTTTAGCTAGTTCACTTTCTACCTCAATAGTCCCATGATGCAATTCAACCAACTCTTTTGTTAACGATAATCCAATCCCATTAGATTCACTTTCGTCCCCTTTATTTGCTGTATAAAACCTTTTAAAAATATTCTCCAGATCTCCAGAAGCAATACCCTCACCTGTATCGACAACCTGAATACACAAATGAACATGTTCCATTTCTTGATAAGATCTCATGATTAATTTTATTTCCCCGCCTTCACTTGTATATTTACAGGCATTAGACAATAAGTTAGATACTATTTTATCGATCTTATCTCTATCAAAATATGCTATTAAATGTTTGTCTTCAGTAGAAATAGTAAATGTTTGACTTTTTTTTCTTATTAACGGTGCAAAATTAACTTTGCATACATCATCTATAAATGATATAATATCACTTTTCGATACAGACAACTTCATGTTTCCACTTTCTACTTTACGAAAATCCAGAATTTGCTGCAATAATCTCCGCAGTTTATTCACATTAGAACGAATCATACTTAATTGAGAAATCCGACTACCACTCGTCATTTCCGCATCATCAATCAAACATGTAATGATGGTAAGCGGAGTTAATAAATCATGCGAGATATTTGTGAAATAACGTAATTTTGTCTGAACCAGTTCTTCTGATTTCTCACGATCTATTTGTGCTATCCTTAATTCGTGACGTAATTGCAGACGTCTTTTCATTCTTCGATAAAAAAGATATAAACATAAATTTATCAACTCAACATAAAATACATAAGCCAACCAAGTTTCATAAAATGCAGGTTGCTTAGATACTTGAATTTCTGCAATATAATTACTCCATAATCCATTCGTATCCGTAGTCTTCAGATAAAAAGTCCGTTTACCTTTAGGAAGCTGATTATAGAATGCAAATTGACGGTCACCTCTAACATACACCCAATCATCATCAACCCCTTCCATTTTATATGCATACTTTATTTTATCTGGAAACGCATAATTTAAAGAAGAAAAATCTATCTCAATATTTTTATCTCCCGCATTTAAAGAGATAGTCTGACTCCTCAAATTAAAACGTTTGTTATCCTTTTGCAAAAGACTGGAGACACCATCTATTTTCACATCTGCCACCATGGTTCGAATTCTACGAGGATTATCAGATAAGTGTTCATAAGGAGTAAATACTGAAATACCTTTATTCCCTCCATATAATATTTTTCCTGAACGAGTTTTAAAATAAGAATTAGGCATAAATGAGTTTACCATTACATCATCCATTGTTGAGTAATCCATAATACCACCATTTTTAGGATCATACTCAATAACACGTTTATTGGTAGAGATCCAAATATGTCCTAACTGATCTGTTATAATATTATAAATACCTTCTTCAAGCATATCAAACATATTGGATAAGTTTTCAACTTTGTTTGTCTGAGGATCATATGTAAACACATCACCATCCTGACTCCCTAGCCAGATCAAACCATTATCATCGATACAAATTGCTCCTATATTATCACTAACTAACTTATCAGTTTGAGTAGTTAGATTTTTTAAGTATTTCTTTTCAAATATCAGAGTAGAGGGTACTATAGCATTATATATACCCTGTTTTCTTGTGCTAATCCATAAAGTGCCATCTTTGCCTTCTCCAATTCCAGTTATATCCATTAATGGAAGTTTAGTATCTTGAAGATTTTTCCCATTTTTCGACTTTACCAATACACCTTTAGTCGTTACAATCCAAAGGTTATGCTTACTATCTTCATAAAACAAGCGTGGAAATCCTGGATTATCCATATAGTCTATTAAATTCAGAGTTCCCAGTAATTCTATTCTTCCCTTATCCTTTTTCATCCTATAAATTTCCGGATAATACTCAGAGCCTAACCAAATCTCATTTAGTAATGGGACAGATATTATGCAGCTTATATTTTTCAAACCTGCAACGTTTTTCAAAGAAGGAATATCCGAATAAAGCTGTAATTTATTGATTTCAGGGCTAAAGATTCCCACTCCCCAACGATTTTGGTCAATCCATAAATCTCCATCGACATCCTCATAAATGTTCTTTATATTTGTAACAAAGCCTGTTTTTTCACGAATAGAAGGAAAAGAATAGTTTTGAATTAAAGGCTTATTTAAATCAATCATAGACACCCCCTCGTTAAAAGCAGCGATCCATAGATTTCCAGATTTATCCTTTACTATCTCACTAAAAATATTATTTAATTTAGAAGATACATAAGATATATCGACGTTATCGACAACATCTCCCGGACGTTTTTGAAGTGCATAAAGACCTTGTGTAGATACAATCCATATATATCCGTACTTATCATCCTGAGTTATACTAAAACAACCACTTTCATCCCAACGCCCATCACTTTTTATATTCACATGTCTATACATCAACTCTTGTTTCTCTTCAGGATAAAATAAAAAAATCCCACTTTCCCAAGCCAATATCCAATGCTGTTTCTTATCATCCTGAAAAACTCTAAATGGATTATTTAAAGTTCCAATTTGAGGCATAGCAACAAATGTATCCTTCTTCGAATCATATCGGTGCAATCCCCTCTCCCATAAGGTCACCCAAATATTCTTATCAGCATCTTCATATATAGAATTCACACTAGTAATAGGTAAAACAGAATCATATCTTTTACAAAAAGAGAAGTCAGCAGAGCAGCGAAATACAGATGTTAATGTTCCAATCCAAATCCATCCATCACTATCCACAATCATAGTTCTAATTTCCTGATCCTTCAGTTCACTATGTTTAACGGCAGTTATTTGATAAGTTCTCTTATTCAGAATATTAATTCCTTTTTTAGTACCTATAAATAAATATCCATTCCTATTTTCTGTAATACAGGTAATTTCATTATTAGTTAAAAGATCTGGAGTTTTTAATCCGGAACGAAAAACCAATACCCGATAACCATCGTAACGACATAGACCATCTTTAGTTCCCAACCACAAAAAACCTTCACGATCACAATGAACTCGCAACACAGTACTAGAAGGCAAATAATTATTCAATGGAAGAGTAGTCACCGACATTTGTTGTGCAAAAGCACATGAAAGCATTTGAACAAAGGCAAATATTATATATAGTTTTATTTTGTGTTTCATAGTAACACTCATTATAAAAGATGTATTTCAGATGCAATATTAAACAAAAGAAGCTTTTAACTATACTCAAATCTCTTAAAATATACTAATAAAAGGCTAACAAAGAGATATGTGGTCGATTTTTAAACCTTTCTGAATGATTTTTATCCTTCACCAAATAGATAATTCAAAATTAAACGCATTTGACTTATTATAGTACCCCTATTTAAATAGGATTCTGCAATTTTGCAAACAAGAAATAATTAAATGGTATTTTAGACAAGAATTCAATCATAAAACTATTAACTTATAAAACATTCCTGTATCATGAAAAAAAGATATGTAAAAGTCATGTTCTTATCAATGACATTACTAGTAATTAGTACAACAGCTACCTATGCAGTTCAACCTAAAGATGACCAAAAAGAAAGTGCGCAAACACCAGTAGATGGGAATCTACCATTATTAATAATCAATGGTACAAACGAATCATCATCTTTTAATGTTAGTTCTGATGCTCTACTTGGAAAGGAAATAAAAATTACAGCTCCGAATGGATTTACCGTAACTCCAACTGTCATACCCGCTAATTCTAAGAAGCAAAAAGTAATTGTAACCTTAAATAGTTCAAAAATCCTGACTGAAGGAAAGATTATTCTAAGAAGTGGAGATACACGTTCGTACGTGGAGGTAAAGGGATACGGCACCGCGCTCCCCGTAAAAGACATTTCCAAATCGCCCGCATATAAAGGCGGAAAAGATGCAGAATTTGCGAAATCATTTACTCCTGGTCCTAAAGGATACACTATCGAATTCAGAATAAAGACTGATGGTACGGAACAGAACTTTTATCCTTATTTCGTTAATGAAAAAGGATATGGATTCAAAGCATATTTCAATTCTTCAGAGATAGGTATATACAATAACCATCAGAAAGCTATTAGTAATCCAGCTACTAGCGGAAAAGAAGGTGGAAGAGGCAAATTCTACAATAACGACGGACAGGCTCATACTTACCGTTTCGCCATAACTCCCGATAATCGTGCTTTCATCTTCAGAGATGGAGTTTCTGTAGATTCTGTGCGCATCAAGGACTATGCTCCACAACCGAACTTTACTGCTGGAATCGGTAAACCTGTAGAAAATCTTTTGAAGAATCCAGGCTTTGAAGGAGAATTCGATGTAGATCCCAATACTAAACTAACCACCCATATCGAAGGATGGGATGTCGTTATCGGTGACCGCTGGAACTCTGAACAATATATTCTCCCTGAAGAACTGGATAACGAACAAGACATAGATAATCATGTATTTGAAATCAGACCCTACAAATGGGCAACTGGCTGGAGTGACGGAACCTTGGCACAAGTAGTAAATGTCGCCCCTAATGAGACGTACACATTGTCTGCTTTACTGAAAGGTGGCATTGCTGAAAAAGAAGGTAAACTCACCGGGAAGATGACTATTGAAGAAGTACAGGACACAGAGAAGAGAGTTGTCACAGAAATAGCAAGCAAAGACTGGGAAACTTACTCTATGGACTATACCACATCACCCGATTGCAAGCAAATACGAGTAACCTTCAGCGTAGGACGTGGCGGATGGGGAAATGACATCGGATCTATCCGTGTAGATAATACCAAACTAACTGGTGTATCATGTGTATATTCCCCTAAATTCGGTTTTATGGATAATACCGCTAATGTGGAATATTTCACTATAGATGAATCTGGTGCTTATGCACCCGCACAACCTGAAATAACTATCAACATCGAAGAATAAATTATGAGAAATATCTTATTTATCTGCTTTATATTCTCATGTGTGTCCGTTTTTTCACAGAACACCCAGATAAGTCCGGGTGTTTTGTGGAATGATGTGAATGGAGAACAAATCAATGCCCATGGTGGATGTGTGGTATTTAATAAAGGCGCTTACTATTGGTTCGGAGAAGACCGTACCGGATTTGTGTCAAACGGAGTGAGTTGTTATCAATCTAAAGACTTGTACAACTGGAAACGTCTCGGCCTTTCTTTGAAAACGACTGGAGAAGCCAAAGAAGATTTAAACGATATCTCTCACGGCCGCCTGTTCGAACGCCCCAAAGTTATCTTCAACCCCAAAACTAATAAATGGGTAATGTGGAGTCATTGGGAAAGTAGTAATAGTGATTACAGTGCAGCACGGGTCTGTGTAGCGACCAGTGATAAAATAGAAGGTCCATACACGCTATATAAAACATTTCGTCCTAATAAAAACGAATCACGCGACCAGACTTTATTCGTAGATACAGATGGCAAAGCGTATCATTTCTGTTCTACCGACATGAACACAAATACTAATATAGCTTTGCTGAGAGATGATTTTTTGGAACCTACTCCCACTGAAATCAAGATTCTGAATGAACTTAAATACGAAGCAGCCTCTATCTTTAAGGTAGGTGATGTATATTATGGATTGTTTTCCGGTTGTACAGGATGGGACCCGAATCCGGGAAGATCTGCCTATACCTATAATATCTTAGGAGAATGGACCACGGGAGTGAATTTTGCAGTTGATAAACTGAAACAAGTAACCTACAACTCACAAAGCAACTACGTCTTCCAACTGCCTGATAAAGATAAAGCATTTATCTACATGGGGGATCGCTGGAACCGGAATGATCCGGGAAAATCTCATTTTGTATGGTTACCTATCAGCATGCGTTCAGGATACCCGGTTGTAAAATGGTATGATGCATGGGATTTGAGTGTATTCAACACTATGTATCGTTACAAACGGGCAGAAAGTATTATTTCCGGGAATATCTATTCTTTATTGGAAAAAATATCTGACCGCCTGGTATCAAAGCCTACCAATGGATTCACCATAGCAGATGACGATGATGATATTAATTTGAATTTCGAGTTTATCAAAACGGGAACTCCCAATGTATACAAATTAAAGGATATAAAAACCGGGAAGTTCCTGGAGTCACTATTTGGCACTTTACGTCTGAATTCTGAAAAGAAAGACGATACCCAATGTTGGATGTTCAATCTGCAGGAAGATGGTTATTATCAGATACAGAATGTCAAAGATAAAAAGTATATTACCGTTTCCGGCTCGAATACATTCAACGGAACCAACCTGTATCTCACTGAATATTCAAAAAAACTAATGCAGGATTTTGCTGTATATTTCGATTCAAGTAAGTACAAATACAAGGAAGCCGATTTGTTTTCAGCTACCTACAGAGCCAACAATCTAAAACTGATGGGAGCTAAATAGCTTTTTATCCATATTTCAAATAGTAACTAAATAGTTGTATTATGAACATTAGAAGTCAACAAAAGAAGCTTTATCTTGCATTTATATTCATATGTTTATGTGGGTTGCCGGTATTTTCCTCTTTTGCAGCACAACCGGAAGATACAAAAACAGGAGAGGCTACTGAAACTTGGGCAATAACGGCCACAACTTTTAAACTCGCAGGCGAAAAAGAGGTCAGAAATGTAAAGTTGAACTGGATGCAACGGGAAGATGCCGATCTTTACAAAGTATATCGGGACGGAGAATTTATTGGAGAAGCTAAAGGGAATACGTACGATGATTATGATCTGGCAGTTGGCAAAACTTTTACGTATCACGTAGAAGCGTTTAAAGACGGAAAGAAAGTGGGAACAGCAATTTCCCAACAAGCTACTACATTTACACCAGTCGGTGAAGTCGAGGTTTACGATAATCTGAATGGAAAGTACATTAGTAAAGGTTCTACAAATAAACCTCAAGGAATGAAAATTGGCAATCTCTACTATTCCTACAAGATAGAAAATACAGAAAAGAATGTGGATGGACAATCACTTAAAGGTTGGATGGCCTCCGAAAGTTATTCCCCAACAGGACTTGACGGAAGTTGGAGTACTCCTCGTGAACTGGCTTTTTATCCAAATGTAAATTTTGAAGGTATTGCTTTCCGGCATAATCCCAAGACGGGTAAAGTCATACTATCCGCACATTACGAAGATGAAGAAGGATACAGTGCAGCCAAAATCTATCTGGCACAGATTACTCCTAAAGGCAAGCTTGAAGTAGGTACAATGGAGCGGCCATTAGGACATGAGTCCAGAGATCAGTCACTTTTCATTGACGATGACAATACGGCGTATCTTCTTTCCGCTACCAATATGAATAGTGATATAAATATCTATAAATTGGATAATTCCTGGACCAAACCTGTTTCATTAGTAAATACAATATGTAAAGGGTTACACAGAGAGACACCCGCCATCATCAAAAAAGATGGAGAGTATTATTTCTTCAGTTCAAAGGCTTCAGGATGGTATCCGAGTCAAACTGTATATACAGCTACTACCGATTTAGGCGGTGAATGGACACCCATGAGAGAGATTGGCAATAACTCCACTTTTGATGCACAATTCAACAGAATTAGTATGGTGGGAACAAGTTGCGGAGTATGGAGTTATCATTGGGGAGCACAACGGGAACATAAGACCCCGGATGGTAATTTCCCAAGAATATCCATCGCTGCCTTCAATCAGGGATACGCGTCGATGGATTATTACAGATATCTGGAATTTAATGATAAATACGGTATCATTCCGGTGCAGAATGGCAAAAATCTAACATTAAATTCTCCTGCTACGTCTACTGTTTCCGGAGCAAAAGGAGTTAAGGCAGATTGCATAACCGACGGAGCCTCCTTGGAATCGTCAGCCTTTTTTCAGAAAAGTTCGAATGCACCTACAGGTACTCCTTATATATTAGCTGTAGACATGCAGAAGAATGCTCGTATTTCAGAGATTAACCTTTCTACAAGACTGGTCAATGGTTCTGAAGCTGCCTACAAATATACGATTGAAGGAAGTACGGATGGAAAGAGTTATAAAATGCTTGTGGATGGTAGACAAAACTGGCAAATTGGATTTCTGATCTTAAACATTGAAGATCCTGCATCTTACAGATATTTGCGTTTGAGAGTATACGGTGTTGTGAATGTACATAAAGGCAATTCTGCCATGTGGGCAGATGGTATTTACGAGTTTGCAGCTTTTGGGACTCCACAGTAAGTTAGATAACTTTGTTAGGAAAGTAATTTAGTAGTCAAAGCCGGTCAGCTGTTTTAAGCAGTTAACCGGCTTTTGTTTATATACATATAAAAGATATTAAAAGCCTCTTACTTTTCATTTTTTCCCGCCATTATTCGCCCAAATCAAAGAAAGTGCCTATCTTTACCGCAAGTATTTTTTTATTATTCACCATTAAATATAAAGATTATGGCAAGTAGAAGAGAACTCAAAAAGAACGTAAACTATATCGCAGGAGAATTATTCACCGAGTGTTTAATCAACAGCATGTTCATCCCCGGCACAAACAAAGCGAAAGCTGATGAACTGATGGCAGAGGTACTGAAAATGCAGGATGAGTTTGTTACTCGTATCAGCCACACAGAACCGGGCAACGTGAAAGGTTTTTATAAGAAATTCCGTGCAGACTTTAATGCAAAGATTAACGAGATTATTGAAGCTATCGGAAAATTGAACTAAAAGCAGAAATGAAAAAAGCAATTTATAGCTTTATCTATTACCGCCTGTTAGGGTGGAAGACAAACGTTACGGTACCTAATTATGATAAATGCGTGATATGTGCCGCTCCACACACAACAAACCTTGATTTATTTATTGGAAAACTATTTTATGGTGCTATAGGCCGTAAGACAAGTTTCATGATGAAAAAAGAATGGTTTTTCTTTCCGCTTGGCGTTTTTTTCAGAGCAGTTGGCGGAATTCCCGTTGATCGCGGTCGAAAAACTTCGCTAGTAGATCAGATGGTTCATAATTTTGCTGAATATAAAAAGTTTAATTTGGCTATCACTCCTGAGGGAACCCGCAAAGCGAATCCAAACTGGAAAAAAGGCTTTTATTTTATAGCCTTGAAAGCCCAGGTTCCTATCGTCCTGATTGGTATTGATTACAGCAAGAAAACAATCTCTGCAACGAAAGCCATCATGCCGTCAGGAGATATTAATAAGGACATGAAAGAAATCAAACTTTATTTCAAGGATTTCAAAGGAAAACATCCGGAGAATTTTGCTCTTGGAGAGCTTTAAATTCAATTATTAAGTATCCAGTATTAAGTATTAATCGTAGCTTACAACATACATATTTGAGCGCATGGTATAATACTTAATACTTAAAACCTAATACTTAGTTAGTATGGAGTCTATCCGTATTTCCATCATACAAACCGATATTGTTTGGGAAAATAAACAAGAAAATCTCCGTTTACTCCACGAAAAGCTGCAAAGTCTTCGTGGAATAACGGAGATTGTTGTTTTACCGGAGATGTTTTCCACCGGATTCAGCATGCAGAGTAAAATGCTGGCAGAGCCGAACTCCGGAGCAACCATTACAACACTCAAACAATGGACTGCCCAATTTCAGCTAGCCATTTGTGGAAGTTATATAGCAACTGAAAACGACCAGTTCTATAATCGGGCCTTCTTCCTGACACCGGAAGGAGAAGAATTCTATTATGACAAACGTCACCTGTTTCGTATGGGAAGGGAAGCAGAACATTTTTCGGCCGGTGATAAACGACTTATCATCCCCTATCGTGGATGGAATATCTGCCTGTTGATTTGCTATGATCTCCGTTTTCCTGTATGGAGCCGGAACGTAAACAACGAGTACGCCCTTTTAATATATGTAGCCAACTGGCCTATCCCCCGCCGTCTGGTCTGGGACACTCTGCTCCGGGCGCGTGCTTTGGAAAATCAATGCTATGTATGTGGTGTCAACAGAGTGGGCATAGACGGATATCAGCTTACATATAATGGAGGAAGCAAAGTTTATTCTGCTTTCGGAGAAGAAATCGGCTCATTTCCAGATGAAAAGGAAGGAATAGCTACTGTGAGTCTTAATCTGAACACTCTCAACCAATTCAGAGAGAAGTTCCCGGTATGGAAAGATGCAGACGAATTCCATCTGTAACATTGGCAAAACAACAAATGTTAAAAACAGATTATTGCAGCAACAATACCTATAACTCGGTAGTTAATTATATAGACTTCTTTTGTATCTTTGTCGTGAAAATACAGTCGTAAG
>OGJH01000929.1_pt1 | contig 30329 bp, 28 predicted proteins | sample 1572021 | NCBI WGS metagenome assembly OGJH01 (sample SAMEA2582098, study PRJEB24529) | metagenome | biome: Human gut stool | place: China | collected 2011
TAGGCATGTTTGTAGTTAATGATATGAAATCTGTTAAGCCATTCTCTTTTGATTAAGGAATAGAAAGATTCGATGCAGGCATTATCATAAGGATAACCACTATGAGAATAGCTTTGCTGCATCTTTTCAGTGGCTTCACGCCACGCATTTGAAACATACTGGCTGCCACGATCTGAATGGATAATAAGTGGTAAATCAGTATTACGACAGGCTTTTGCCTTGTTGATTGTTTCGATAACTGTAGATACTTCCATAGTGTCTGCAAGAGTCCAGGCAATGATTTTTCTAGCATACAAGTCCATAACGCAGTTAAGGTATACAAAAACATCCTGCGTCCAGATATAAAGTTATATCTGTGCACCAGACAGCGTTAGGACGTTCAGGATTAAACTGTTCGTTGAGAATGTTGTGGAGTTCTTTGCTAAAATCAGAATCTTTGGTGGTAGTAGTCCACGGTTTAGTCCACTGGGCACGAATGCCCATTTCACGCATGTATTTACCTACGGTGCGTTGACTGATGGTTTCGCCAGATTTACGTAGTTTCTGTGCAATTTTAGGGGCGCCATAATTCTGTTTAGAATTATCATATATTTTCTGGATTTCCTTTTTAACGGCATTTTTTCGCTGACGAGTAGGAGATACCTTTCGATTAAGAAAGGATCTGTATCCAGAGCGAGACACGCCTAAATACAACTGTCTTTACAAGAAAAGCAGACTGTGAAAACGCAGTCTGCTTTTTCTATGTTCCGAAATTGGTACATTCTCTGCTGTAAAATATAATTAAATTGGTGAACAAAAGAGGATCGGAGCGTGACGGTACATGTCTAATAAAAATCATTCTGGTGACAGTGCACAGTTGAGTCTTTTTGATATTTTGGGGCTTGTGGGGAATATTGACAGCAAGTATTCCTCAGATGAAATTGAGGAGGTTATAGGTAAGCTCCTTGCAGCTAAGCGTACCGCAGAAAAGCATGAGGAAAATGAACGCCGCCGCAGGGAAAAAGAAGAATTAGAGCGGAAAGCCCGTGAAGAAAAAGAGAAAAAAGAAGCACATATACGTGAAGTTACCTGCATGGATCTTCCGCTCGATTTGGAAAACGCGTTCAATCAAGATGTAAGGACTCAGGGTATTCACGCTGACAGCATTTCCGACGGTCTCATTTTCAGTCTATCTAATCTCGGACGGGTTGATATTGAATATATTTCTTCAATAACCGGTGAGGACTACAAGACAATTATCGGTGCGCTGAAAGGATCTATCTATCAGAATCCGGAAACATGGGACGAGTGCTTCTATAAAGGTTGGGAAACCTCTGAGAAATATCTGTCAGGCAATATGATGCGGAAATGGAAGGCGGCTAAAGAAGCTAATAAGGAATACGACGGCTATTTTGCTGATAATGTCAAAGCTATTGAAAAGGTTCTTCCTCCTACTGTTGCAACAAAAGATATCTATGTGACACTGGGTTCGCCGTGGGTACCTACGGATATAATTGATGATTTTATTGAACATCTTCTTGGCGATTGGCGCAGATACTGGTATAGCATCGACAACGAAGAAGATTTTCGTACTAAGCATGATGAATTGACCGGCACATGGGAGATCCCCTTCAAAAATAGATACAATCATGACGTCAAGGTGACACGAACATACGGTACTGACAGAATAAACGCCCTTTATATTCTTGAAAGGACATTGAATATGAAGTCGGTTGCAGTTACCGATGAGGTCGTTTGCAAAACAAATTCCTCCGGCAAGAAAAGAGTTATAAACCGGTCTGAAACCATTCTCGCTATAGAAAAGCAAAACAAAATGATAAAGGCGTTCCAGAAATGGGTTTGGGAGGATGAAGGAAGGAAAGAACGCCTTGAAACAATTTTTGAAAACAATTTCAGTTGTATCCGCAGAAGAATTTTTGACGGATCATTTTTACGGTTTCCCGACATGTCTCCGGCGATAAAGCTTTATTCCTATCAAAAAGACGCTGTTGCGCGAATTCTTTTTACTCCGAACACTTTATTGGCACACGATGTCGGATCTGGGAAAACCTATGTTATGATTGCTGCGGCAATGGAAATGCGCCGCATGGGGCTGTCTGAAAAGAACATGTTTGTTGTTCCAAATAACATTGTCGGTCAATGGAAAAACATTTTCTATGCCATGTACCCGAGTGCCAATATTCTTTGTGTAGAGCCGAAGAGTTTTACTCCATCAAAAAGAGAAAGTCTTCTTGAAAGAATACGTGACGAGGATTTTGATGGGATCATTATTGCTTACAGTTGTTTTGAGCGGATTCCGTTGTCAAAGGAATACTATCGAAACCGGCTTGTTTATGAACAGGAACTTATCGCAGAAATAGCGGGCAAAAAGAACAAGGCCACTTCTCGTTTGAAGAAGAAACAAGAGGCGGTTTCAAAAGCCTTATCTGAACTTTCCGTTGCTATGGATGATTTGTATAACGGTGTGTATTTTGATGATCTCGGAATTACAAGACTCTTTGTAGATGAGGCACACAATTTTAAGAATGTTCCTATCGAAACAAAAGCAGATAAAGTTCTTGGAATCAGTGCTTCAGGTTCCAAGAAATGCAAGGATATGATGGATAAGGTACATATGGTGCAGAAGAAGAATGACGGCGCAGGAGTTGTCTTCGCTACCGGAACTCCGATTACAAATTCTATCACAGATGCGTTTATTATGCAGATGTATTTGCAAAGCGGTGAACTTGCCATGCTGGATCTTCAGAACTTTGACAGTTGGATCGGAATGTTTGCAGAAAGGAGCACGGAATTTGAAATTGATGTTGACACAAGCAGTTATCGGCTTGCCACTCGTTTTTCTAAGTTTCACAACCTTCCCGAACTCACATCTCTACTGTCATCCATTGCCGATTTTCATCAAGTGGACACATTAGCCGGTATCCCGCAGATAGATGGATATACCGATGCGCTGATCTCAAAAACAAATGAGTTTGCAGACTATCTGAAAGATATTTCGCAGAGAGCAGAGAATGTCCGCAAAGGATATGTCAGCCGCAAGGATGATAATATGCTGAAAATCACGACGGACGGAAGAAAGGCGGCGCTTGATTTAAGATTGGTCGATCCGAATGCTATGTTCACTTATCAATCGAAAGTGGCACGCTGTGTCGAAAATGTTGCTGATATATATTTCAAAACAACAGTTCGTAAATCTGCACAAATCATTTTCTGTGACACATCGACTCCTAAAACGGGTTTTAACATTTATGATGAAGTGAAGACTATGCTTCAGAGTAAAGGCGTTCCTTCTGACAAGATTGCTTTTATTCATGATGCCCGGACCGAAGCACAGAGAAATACCATGTTTGCTCAAGTCAGGAAAGGTGACATTCGCGTGTTGCTCGGTTCGACCTTCAAACTCGGACTCGGTGTAAATATTCAAGATAAGCTGATCGCTCTGCATCATATCGATGTTCCGTGGAGACCGGCAGATATGACGCAACGTGAGGGGCGCATTCTGCGCCAAGGAAATACCAATTCAAAAGTGCAGATTTTCCGATATATCACAGAAGGGAGCTTTGATGCCTATTCATGGCAGTTGCTCGAAACCAAGCAACGATTTATTACCGGATTGCTTTCCGGATCACTTACCGAGCGGAGTGGAAAGGATATTGAAGACACAGTGCTCGACTATGCCGAGGTCAAAGCTCTGGCCGTAGGAAATCCTCTTGTAAAAGAGCGTGTGAAGACCGCAAACGAGCTTTCGCGCTATCTGACATTACAGCGTAAACTTGTTGATTCAAGAATTCGCATGGAAAAAGAACTGTTAGAGATGCCCGGAAAAATATCCAATCAAGAGAACAATATTGCCCAATGTGAAGCCGATATTGCATTTTACAACGGATGGAAACAAGAAAATCCCGAACCGGTTGATAGCAAGGTAAAGAAGGAAACGACGGAAAAGCGTAAACATTTAAGAGAATACATTCATTCTTCTCTTATTGGATATGTTCTTGAACCGAAAGAGAAAGCCCTTACAACATATCGAGGTTTTGAAATTATTCTCCCCGCTAACATGACACGGGAAAAACCTTATATTTGGTTGAAACGAAACGGTCGTTATTATGTAGAACTCGGAGATACGAATACGGGCAATTTAATAAGAATCGATAATTTTCTTGATGATTTACGAAAGCACTTTGATAAATTGAAAAATGGATTTGCTAAGCTGCAAGAAAGAGAATATCAACTTAAGGAAGAACTCAAAAAGCACGAAAGTTTCAGCGATGAAATTGAGGAATGCCGCAAAAAGCTCGAAATACTTAATAAGAAATTAGGAGTAGATAAGACATGAGCAATATTAAAATGACCAACATACCCTCTATGAATGTCGGTAAAATGGTTGAAAAACTGTCAAGCGCCTACTGCGCAATTATTCAAAACAACTACCCTATCAAAACGATGCCGTCCGTTATGCTGTGGGGACCTCCGGGTGTTGGTAAATCACAAGCAGTTCGCCGGATTGCAAAAGAGATTGGCGAGAAAACCGGTAAAACGGTTAATGTAACCGATGTTCGATTGCTTCTTTTTAATCCCATTGATCTGAGAGGCATTCCTACCGCCAACGCTGACAAAACGCTTGCAGTGTGGCTGAAACCGCAGATATTCCAAATGGATGCAAGTGACGATATTGTCAACATCCTGTTCCTTGATGAAATTTCCGCAGCACCTCAGTCCGTGCAGGCGGCAGCTTATCAGATCACACTTGACCGAGTTGTTGGAGAGCACAAACTTCCTGAGAATTGTATCGTGATCGCCGCTGGAAACCGTGTGACAGATAAATCCGTAGCTTTCAAAATGCCGAAAGCTCTGGCAAATCGACTTATGCACATCGAAATTGAAGGCAGTTTCAGTTCGTGGAAGCAATGGGCAATTTCCTCCGGTATCAATGATAAGGTTGTCGGTTTTTTGTCTTTCAGGCAAAGTTATCTCATGGGATTTGATCCCGACAGTAATGATCTCGCTTTCCCGACTCCCCGTGCGTGGGAAATGGTAAGCAATGTTCTGAACTGGATTGATGATGACATAGACAGCATGTATTACTTGATTGCCGGACTTGTCGGGACAGGTGCAGCGGTTGAATTCAGAACATGGGCCAAGGTATATAAAAACCTGCCGGCCGTTGAAGATATTTTTGACGGCAAAATGCCACAGATGCCAAAGGATACTGATGTCATGTACGCTTTAATGGCATCTATGACCGCCTATGCACGGATGCACAAAGATGAAATGAGCAGAATCGCAAATTCAATCCGATATGCAGACAAAATGCCTCCCGATTTCAGCGCAGTGTTGCTGAAAGACTATATGTGCATAGATAAAAATTACAAAGAAAAGCTCATGACCATTCCGGAATTTGCAAGGTGGCTTCAAACGAAAGGATGGTTAATGAATGGCTCTGTCTGAAAGCAAGATTAAAGGGTGCATAAAAAGACTTCTGTTATCACGCATGCGCATTTTGTATAACCATGGATTTTACGGTTTACTTTTAATGCATATGATTTATGCTGTCAGTGAAGAAATTGAAACGGCTTGTACGGATGGAGTAAGGATTACTTTTGGCATAGATTTTCTCGATAGTCTCAGTGATAGTGAACTTGACTTTGTCATGATGCATGAGATTTTGCATGTTGTGTTACAGCATTGCTTTCGCGGAGATGTTGAAGACCCTGAAGCATACAATATTGCGGCTGACATTGTTGTCAACTCTAATATTATGCTTGAGAACGGAATGAAAGCGAGCAGTATAACGCTAAGCAAATACGGAATAGCAATGCATGTTGCACCGGACGGAAAAGAAGGGCATGAATATACTGCCGAACAGGTCTATGCTATGCTTCCGAAGAATCTCAATAAAAAAGGCAATAATAATCTTAATAAAAAAGGCAATAATAAAAGTCCAGGCTCTGCTGTCGGCGGGGCAAAAAAAGAGAATAAAAAAGGCAATAATAAAAGTCCAGGTTCTGCTGTCGGCAGGGCAAAAAAAGAGATTTCAAAAGAACAGCATCAACCGGTACGGGTATGGGATGATCATTCACGGTGGGGCAAGTATGAAGAAGATGATACACTTCGTGACGTATGGTTCAAGCGGTTTGAAGACGCAGCAGAAGCTATTAAGATCAGAGATCCATCAAACGCAAGGGGTCTTCTCCCTGCCTTTGCCGAGCGCATTCTGAAAGAACTTAAGAAATCGCAAACTGACTGGCACACAATTCTGAATGATTTTGTACAGGAGGAGATTGTCGATTATTCGTTTTCCCCGCCTGATCGGAGATTTGATGATAGTCCGTTTTTTCTGCCTGATTTCAATGATAAGGAAGATATGGTGGAAGATATCCTGTTTATGATTGATACATCAGGGAGTATGTCGGACGATATGATTGCAGCAGCATATTCAGAGGTTAAAGGAGCAATTGATCAGTTCAACGGAAAACTAAAGGGATGGCTTGGCTTCTTTGATGCGGCGATTATAAAGCCACAGCCGTTTAGCGACGAGAACGAGTTCAAGATAATCAAACCCGCCGGAGGTGGTGGAACCGACTTTCAAATCATTTTTGAGTATGTATTTCATCATATGTCCGACAAATTGCCGGTAAGTATTATCATATTATCAGATGGATATGCCCCCTTTCCTCAGGAAAAGCTTGCCGGAGGTATTCCGGTGCTTTGGTTATTAAACAATGAAGAAGTGAATCCGCCTTGGGGAAAGGTTGCAAGGATAACCGTATAACATAAGAGATTTGAGCAATGTACAATGAGCAAATTAAGAAAATACTAATGAAAACATATGATATATGTGCATAAACACTTGACTGTAGCTCATCCGCTGTGTCGGAAAATAAACTATATTATTATACTTTGGGCAAGTATTACGAAAAGAAATTATTTTGCTTCGAAATGTATTAGAGTCTCAGCTATCTAAAAATTTGATTACTTGGAAAAAGCATTTAATGATTTGTTCCGAACGCATTACAGAGAATGCACATATCAGAACAATTGCTGAAAGAAGGAGAGCTCCAACATAATTGTGCTTTTTATGACGGAATTTGATTAGAAAGTACCGCGTGTAATATTAAACCGAAAAGAAAAGAATCCGGAGGTACAAAGTATGCAGTTTTATAAATTCGAAGGATTTACAGTTTCTGAAAACTGGTCCGAAGAAAACAATGATCGCAGAGTAATGCGTGAGAAGGTAAGAAAAATCTCAATGAAGACAAACTCTTTCAATCAGAATCAGCAGCGTAAAGCATATGCGTTTGTTACCGATGCTTCAGAAGATACCGTAACTATTGGCGTCATCGTTAGAAATTACACTAATGTACATAAACTGATATCCGGATATCTTCAGGCAATTGAAATGGAGCTGAAGGATACTTGTCTTGAAGAAATCACCTTTAACAATTTTCGTAATATGCTTAGCTGTGCCGATAGATACGACTATGTTAACGATGATGACGAGGTTCTCGAACAGTTTGATCTGGATAAACTTAACGCAAGATTTGGCAGAAGCGTTGAATATGGAGAAAATATTCTCGACTGCTGCGACAAAAAGTCCGTCTATAATGAAGCTCGTAGGTTCCTTGCAAAAGATACATTTATTCCGGAACTTGATCGTATTTATGCAGGAAGCACAAAGCATAAGGTTAGTGGTCATCCCGTGCATTATATGATTCAGACTGATGACGGAGAAACCCGGAAAGGAATGCTCAGGGTGCTTCTTCAGGCGTTATATGCCAATAGCAGAATCCTCAGCAAGCGGTATATCTTCTTAAACATTAGACCCGGTGAAAATTTCTCAAGAGCAGTTTATGAATGCCTTTACAAAAGTAGCTTTGGCGAAACCGTTATCGTTAGATATCTTGCCAACGACGACACAGAAGAATATTATGCAAATTGTGACAGAGACACAATAGAAACTCTTTGCGAAGTTATGAAGAAATACTGCAATCAGGTTCTTACGGTGTTCTGCTTTCCCCGTGAATGTACAAGTTCTAAAAATATTTTTTACGAGAATCTTGGAAATATTAGTATTGTTGAATTAAAGGAAGAGTTTGTTTCGGGAGAACGCGCGATAGATTTTCTTAAAATGCTTGCAAAAGATAACGAAATCCGAACTGATAAAAAACTGTTTGAAAAGCTCGAGGATGAGAAAGGTTATCTTGCACCCGACCTTCACGACTTGTTTGACAACTGGTACAACAACAAGCTTAAGACCGGTGTATATCCTCAGTATAAAGATATTGCGACCGCCAAGCGTGAAGTTGTCAAGGCAGCGCCGAAGGGTTCGGCTTATGATGAACTGAATCAGATGATTGGTCTTGATGAAGCAAAGAAGGTTATTAATCAAGCACTGAACTATTATAAAGCACAGAAGCTTTTTGCGGATAAAGGAATGAAAAGCGATCACCCTGCGATGCACATGGTCTTCACAGGTAATCCGGGAACAGCTAAGACTACTGTTGCAAGACTCTTCGCAAGAATTATGAAAGAGAATAATCTTCTCTCCAAAGGCAATCTAATTGAGGTCGGTCGTGGTGATCTGGTGGGCAAGTATGTCGGCTGGACGGCTCCGACGATTCAGAAAAAATTTAGTGATGCAAAAGGAAGTGTTCTTTTCATTGATGAAGCTTACTCTCTTGTAGATGACAGAAACGGTTCTTTTGGCGATGAAGCAATTAACACTATTGTTCAGGAAATGGAAAACCATCGAGACGATGTTGTTGTTATATTCGCAGGGTATCCTGACAAGATGGAAGGACTCCTTCAGAAGAATCCGGGTCTCAGATCGCGAATTGCCTACCATGTTCCATTCAACGATTACGATACAGCAGCAGCACTTTGCGAAATAGCAAAACTTATCGCAAAACAGAAAGGACTTACATTTACTGACGAAGCTTGTAATAAACTGACTGGCTTGTTTGATGCCGCAAGGAATGAAAGCGATTTCGGTAATGGCAGATATGTCAGAAATGTAATTGAAAAAGCAAAGATGGCTCAAGCCTCCAGACTGCTAACAATGGATTTTGATTCCATTGAAAGTGAAGATATTGCATTAATCTCCGCTGATGATATTGAAATCCCTAAGTCAAGTGCAAAGACGGAAAAGAAACAAATTGGTTTCAGCACATAATGCACCGCATTTGTACATTGGTGAACTGTATATTATGAATATAGAAAAGAAAGGACGGAAGATGTTTTGATTGGTCATAAAAAAAGCTGACAATTGAACATTTCGGAAAGATCAAGCGTTTTGAGGCTTTTTTCCATGAACAACTCACCGAAATTTCAGATTCCAACACAAATGATATTATTCAGGCAATTGAGTTGATAACTGCAAACAAGAGCCTGACAGATCATGTTGCTACTGATAATTCAACCGATAATGACGATTCGGATACTTCATCTTACGATAACTCTTTAGGCAACAAGTATATCTATCAGAATATTACACCTGAGTTCCATTATCAGAACTTTAGCGCTGACACAAACGTTTATCAGCAGGTATCACTTTCTGTTACCCCTGAAAAAACAAATGAAATTGTAAATTATATTGCATTTGCGTTTGTTTACGGTTATAATGAGAATGAAATGACGGTTGATAATGCGGAAGTAAACTTACTAAAAGTCAAGCTGAATCAAAGTTGCGGCAAGGCAAAGATGTAATAACTTATTATAAGAGTGATGCGTTAAATATCGCAAACTCAGTAGACAGCACTAGAAGTAAGTGTGATCCCAAACATAGAGTGTCTGCTTCTTTTAAGCATTATCATGTTAAATATAAAAATATAAAGTGGAGTATCCATTCGTTTTATGTATAGGGCATACAGGTGGTATTATGGTTTATACTTTTATAAATTATGACGATTTTAATAGTAAATATAACGATATATTAAAAATTGCCACTTGCTATAGTGAGAATTTTAGTTTTTTTACTGTGAGACAGATCCATAAAAAGGATCATTCTAATGAATATTTTAATTTCTTGGATGGTTTTAGAAATCATGAAATTCCATTAGGTAAAATAAAAACACCCAGATATACTGCAGGACAACAAATCCATTGTTTCAGAATTAATAAAATAACAACGGCTTTATTGATGAAACCTATAGATTTTTCTTCTTGGAATGCTTATGATTATCCTGAAGATTTGGCTTTTTATAAAAATTGCATACCGTGGTTTCGCTGTATTTCACATAAAAAAATGGTGTTAGTCAATGAGACCAATTTTAGTGCATTTAATGAGTTAAAAAAAATAGGTATAAATTTTAGATTGATTAATAATTCTAACTATATTTAAAAAAATTTAAAACGAATGTGGGTAAGTAGGCTCATTTGAGCCTACCTATTCAAGCGGTGAAACCTCATATTACTATTACACATTTGACGGTTCGCTTGAAAGTGAATATCGCACATCATCAAACGGCAGTCTTACTCATTACATTGTTACCGATTCAGACGGTAATACGGTAGAAAAGACATTTGTAAACGGTCAGACAAAGACTATTACAACAGGCACAGATAAGGGAGCAAAAAACATGAAAAAAATAATACAACCAATATCAATATTATTAATTATAACGCTGTTATCTGCGATATGTATAATACCATATGCAGCAACTATCGTTAACGGTGGTAATTACGAATTTACAGTTATAGATGCAACCAAGGTCCAAAAGTATGTTGTAGGTATGATTGACTTAACTGATGATGAGAAATTTCTTTACGATACTAATGGTGACAATGTTTTGACCGTTATTGATGCCACTAATATTCAGAAAATTATTGTTGGATCTCAATTTGATACATCAGAACCGTCATCTTTGACAGAAACTACTTCGGTTTACGGAACTGAAGCATCCACAGAAACAACGATATCGAATTTCTCATCTGCTTGTACTGAAGTAACAACTGAATATTCTGAAACTACAGCACATACTGAAACTACTACAGAATGTGTTGAGGAAACAACAATTGTTGATGAACCATCGACAGAATCGACTGAAACAACTACGGAAGAAGTTACTGAACCTTCAACAGAAGAGTATACTGAGCAGATTACTGAACAGCCTACTACAGAGCCAAAACCAACTGTTCCGCCTAAAAGTGTGAAATTCAATAAGAATGGAATAACACTTGGGGTAGAGGAGTCATATACTCTTATTACTACTATTGAAAATGGAGATATTTCGCAAGTTGCTTTTACAACAAGTGACCGTAAGGTTGCAACTGTAGACAATAACGCAAAAATAACTGCTGTGGGCATTGGTGTCACTACAATTACAGCAAAAACTTATAACGGACTTACAGCCAAATGTAAGGTTACTGTTAAAAAGCTTGCTAATAGCATAAAGCTTGATAAGACAAGTATTATACTTGGAGTCGGTGAACAGTATGATTTTTCAAGCTATGTGCCGAGCGGAACAGCAGCTTATTATCGTTCTTATTATTCAGATGATCCGAATATTGCTTTTGTTCAAAAAGCCGGAGGTTTGATGACCGCAAAAAAGGCAGGAACCACAACTGTGAGATGCAAAATGCCAAACGGTACACAAGCAACCTGTAATGTAACGGTCAAGCCGCTTGCAACATCTCTTAAACTTAACGCAAGTGAAATTGTACTGTACATAGGTCAGAGTTTTGACATTAACAGCAGTGTTCAAAAAGGTACAGCGGCATATTACAGACTTTATTCATCAAGCAATTCAAAAATAGCTGCTGTAACAAGAGGCGGAGGTGTCGTCAAAGGAGTAGCGACAGGAAAAGCAACTGTAACTTGCACTTTGAATAACGGAAAAAAAGCCATTTGCAATGTATACATAATGCCACAGAGCAAGAAGATTTCAAATGTTCCGTTAATCGGTCAAAGTAAGCTCCCGACAGGCTGTGAAACCTGTAGTGCAACAATGCTGTTGAATTTCTACGGATATAAAATTTCTGAAACGACATTTGCAGATAAGTATTTGGTAAAAAAACCTTTCGGTTATTCAAACGGTTCATACACAGGACCTGATCCGAATTGTGCTTTTGTCGGAACACCCTACAGCTCCAACAGCTACGGTGCATACGCTCCGATTATGGCAAAATGTATGAACAAATACCTTACCGACAAATCATACAAGGCTGTAGAAATCAGCGGGAAAAGTCTTGAATATCTTTCGGGTAAGTATGTTGCACAAGGTCAGCCGATTATGGTGTGGGCAACAATTAATATGTCACCGTCATTTAAGACAACCACTTGGAAAGTAAACTACACCGATGAAAACGCAAAATATAAACTCGGCAGTTACTACACTTGGACTGCCGGCGAACATTGTCTGTTACTCACGGGCTATGACAAAGATTATTACTATTTCAACGATCCGTGGACGAATGCTCGAACCCGTTACTCAAAAAGCCTTGTAAATACAAGATATAACGAACTCGGCAAACAGGCTGTAGTTATGGTAAAGAAATAACAAGAACCTTCTCTGATGAATTTATCATTAGGGAAGGTTCTTTCTTTTATTTGTTAGTATATTCTATTAAGGCAAAAATGCCTTTAGGAGCTTAAAATAAATTGCTGTGTGTTCCGGTTCTTGTCAGATACAAAATAAGTTCTTCATTACTAATTTCATAAATTAAGAGCCAGTCAGGGGTAATGTGACACTCTCTACAGCCGGAATAATTTCCGATTAGTTTGTAATCTTTATATTCCGGTGGCAGTAGTTGTTGTTCAGCTATCATTTCAACAACAGCATCAAGTAATTGAATATTGTATCCACGCTTAATTGCCAGCTTAACATCTCTGTTGAATTTCTGTGATGGCACAATTCTTAATTTACTCATTGGTAATATTCTCTAAAAGCTCTCTAAATGAAGCATAGGTTTTTTTGTTTGGATTTTTTTTCAGTTCTTCAACTTCTTTAATGGCAGAAATTGTATCTGCATTTGCCGTTTCATAGTTAATGACATTGAGCATATAACGGATAAGGTTGCCCTTTACATTTTCGCCACCTTTTACAACAATACTTTTATAAGCGTTGTAAATATCACGGTCAACGGTAAATGAACAAGTAATCTTATTGGTACTCATAATTTTATCACCTTTCAAAAAAAATATTGCTAAGGTACACAGTTGGACAAACATTACAGAAAAAGTAAAAGTTGTTGATAAGGAAGCGTACAGCTATGAGGAGCCGGTGTACGAAACAAAAGGCAGAGCAATATGCAATGACTGTGGTGCTGATATTACGGATTTAGGAGAGGAAGAGTTAACAGAACATATTTGTAACCACGCTCTTAACGGCGGCAAAGGGATGATGTAAAGATACAGACTGGCACTAAGACAGTCAATGTACCCGAAAAGTCGCATTACGAAACAAAAGTAATCGGTCGTAAGTGCAACGGTTGCGGTAAAGTAGAATACTACTGATAGTCAGTAAGTAATAGGGGAGTTATCGTTAGATAGCTCTCTTTTTTTCCCTCATCACGGAAAAATGTGGGATAATTAAAAATAAATATTGAAAAAGAGCATAGGAAACTCCAAAATTGTAGTTGAAGAGACAAACAATGGAGGAGAGAGACCTATGCTCTATTTAAATGATATCAAAGTTGAATTTGAAAGTCAAGGATTTAAAGGAACACATATAGGAATCAGCCCTAATAAAGATAAAAGCGTACTGTTTTTGGAGAGCGTAAGGTCAACGCAGACAGTACGGTGCCCTTATTGCGGCGGTAGCTATGGACATGAACGCATCTTACAACAAGCTTGTAACAAAGCATTTGCCTAAAGCACAGATTGTATATGATCGGTTTCATATGCAGTCGCAATTTGGCAGAGATGTTCTCGGCATTGTTCGTCTGGATGAAGCTCGCAGGCATAAAGCCAAAGAAAAAGAAATCCTTGTCGATATCTTGAATGATACCGACAAGGATACTATGAAAACTCTTAAACAAGAAGCTAAAACGGAAAAGCAGGAATACAGCCAACTCAAGAAGCGAGCTTGTAAAAGATGTTCAGGGTAGGTGCGTTTTGTGAACTGTCGTATGCGAAAGGAAGAACATATCAAAATGTTTTTTTGACAAAGAACAATGTGTATAACTTCTTGACGGAATGGGAATGTTATGATAATATATGATTTATCACAGATTTTCATAAATTTGCAAATTAGAGGTACGTTATGAGATATATTACACGAGAGCTGGAGCGTAAGTTTCTCAAGCTCAATGATTTCTTTAAAGTCATCCTTGTGACGGGTGCAAGACAAGTCGGCAAAACAACAATGCTGAAACACTTGTCATCTTCGGACAGAACCTATGTAACGATGGATAACGCAATGGCAAGAGAGCTTGCTCAATCTGATCCTGTACTTTTTTCAGACCTACAACCCCCCGATACTCATTAAGTGGAACATCATCTTGGAGTTATTGGTATAGTTTTTTTGACGATTCTAGAGATACTCGTTGCATATTGTTGGGCAGAAAGTATTGGAGATTACTTTATAATCGGAAGGTGTTTCAATGGTAAAAAAGTTTTTTACGCTTAATTGCTTTTTTGTGGTTATGATTTTAATTAGTATTTTTTTTACAGCGTGTAGTTTGGAATACTTGCCCCATGGCGAGTTAATTGATACTACAGTATCTCCTAATAATGAATATGTAGTAAACGCTTACCTTTGTTCGGGGAATGCAACGACAGACTTTTCAGTAAGATGTGAAGTAGTTGATTTAAAAACGAATAAAAGTCGAAATATATACTGGAATTATCATCAAGAAGATGTTTCTTGGTATTGGAAATCTCAAGATGTTATTGTCATAAATAATATCGAACTTAATGTTTTGACGGATGAGTATGATTGGCGAAATTATTGACCTTATATCAATTGCTCAGTATTGGTATCTCTCTATGTTAAGATATTTTGTTTCTGTAATCGAGTTGATACGCATCTACCTGATGACAGATGCAGATAACGGATTTGATATGAAATGTGCAACGTAAAAAGTGAACAATAAAAAGACATCCTATGATAGAATAAAACCTATCATAGGATATTTTGTTATGTAAAAAATTAACTCGTATAATCCGTGAAGTTTTGTAAAAAGCACAAAGTCATCAAAACAAGAGGAAAAGGCTCTTATATGGCTGACCGGTTCACAGCAGTACAAGATGATGGAACGAGTACGAGAGACTCTTGCCGGAAGAATTGGAATACTGGAGCTGTACAGTTTGTCTGCAAGAGAAAAAGCAGGAGTTGTGTTTGATTTTACGCTTGATACCTTACAGGCAAGACAAAGAAAGTTGCCCAAAAATGATGTAGTGCAGGTGTTCAATCACATTTGGGAGGGTGGTATGCACCAAGTACAAGGTGTGGACGATGAGCTTCTGCAGGAATATTTCAATTCCTATATTGAGACCTATTTAATGCGAGATGTAGCAGAATCCAGCGGTATTACCGACACAATTCGTTTTCGTAAGTTTCTTGTTGGCTGTGCTGCATTGAGCGGTTCAATAAACAGGATATCCGCGAGCTTTGCCCAACGATCAGCGACAGTTCCATTGAAGGAGCTTTGAGGAAACTGGTCGCAGCCGGCGAACTTAAGAAAGAAGGTCACGACAAGAATACATGCTATTTCAGGCTGAATTAGTTTTCCCTTAACACTTACGACTTTCCCTTAAAATAACGGCATAATTAAAGGGAACCGAACTATATTAAAATAAAGTGTGTAAGTTAGAAAAATAGCTTACACACTTTTTCATTGGGAAAGTGTACTATAATGAAATAAAGGACAGAAAAGGAATGAACGAAATGCCTAAGAAAAACGACTTCACCGTCTCCAAAAAATCGTGATATACCTTTTATAATGTTATTTAACTCTGTCTACGCTGTAAATTGTAAATCCGTTGAATTCCTTTTCATCCTTGTAAACAATGACGGAATCCTTTTTGCCGTAATATTGGTTAAGATAATTTTCTTTGATAAAAGTAATTTTTTTATCGATAACATATACATTTCTTCCGTCAACGACCGCCTCATAAATATTTGTTGAGAGGTTGCGGTTCACAAGCTGATTTGTCCGATGAAGATATCCGAAGCCGTCAACATTATGGAGAAAATCGGAAGAAAATCCCCACAGCGGATGAATATAGTTATCGGTATATGAAATGTATTCTTTAGCTGTTACAGGATCAAGAACATAATAATTTTCGGGATGCCTGTCAACCTCAGTATAAAGATCACTCGGCTTTTTGTCATATGAAACAGGAGTGATATGGAAGAAATATGACGCACAGCTTGCCACACTTAATATCACAAGTACAATAACCGAAATAAGAACAGTTTTTCTGCTTTTATCTGTAATATCGCTGTATTCGTCTTTTCTGAGATGACCGAAATCAAATGAATACATTGTAAACGAAATAATCATCAGCAAAATTCCGTACATTGTGTATGCCGAAGAATCCATTGCATAACGAACATACATACAAGCCGCAAATCCCACCGCAAAATACAAAGCAGGGAAGAAGGCAAATCTTTTTTTCTGAACAATAACAAAAGCAACCATAACGGCAAGTATTACCGCAAAAGCAATAAGATATGAATCAAAATTTATAATATGTCCCCATGCATCTGAAAACAATGCACCCGCATTATCAAAGAAATTATACGGATTTTCCCGTTTTTGGATATCCGCAACCTTTTCAAGGGCAGCAGTATTCAGTCCGTTGTTTTCATCATAATATCCGTCAACAAAAAGTTCATACTCATTTGCCGAATTTATTCCGACCGAATTAAGCTCCTCACAGTAATCGGAATAGTTTGGAAAAGCATTATCATCGGTCTTATCGGCAAGGACGCTGTATCTGTACAGCCCCGAAGTTTCTGCATTTGCATTATTGACCGAATATGAATAATATTCAAGACCGCAGCCGACAAGAACAATAAAGACAAATACAAGCACAAAAGGTCTGAAATACCAGAAAAATTTTCTGAACGGCAACTTGTACTTTCTTTTTGCAATCATATCACCGATGAAGAATGTAATAAAAAATGCAAGTCCCACAAAGAAATATTTGAAACATAAAAATGTTCCGAATATAACTTCAAGTACACCAATCCAAAACGGGAGAGAGTACCTTTTATTTCTGATTGCATTAAGTGCCATCAGAAACCCTGCCGTAAGCAGCAAAGCTGCAGTTTTACTGCTTAAAATGTTTGAATAATGGTCAAATGAAAACAAAATATTCAGCACAAGAGTGAATATGAAAGCCTTGTGCTTTCCGAATTTATCGGCAAAAACAAATGTAACAGAAGAAAAAGCGGCACAGGAGAGAAGAATTTGAAAAAGTACAAAACAGTTGAAATTCAAAAGAATGTACTGCAATGAGCCGGTAATTGTCGCAAAAATGTAGTTAATATCATTATTGTAATAGTTATGATACTGACAGATATATAAAGAATTGTAAAAGTCGTCAGCACTGTCATAGGAAAATGCAGTAACACCTATAATCAAAGCCATAATAACAATATTAATTGCCAAAGCAAAGAAGGTCTTGCTTTTTAGTGCGTTTAATATTTTATCTTTCATAATAACTCCTCTGCATTATCTTTCTTGTTTAAAAATCACTTTCTTGATCTTCTTTCGTTAATCAAAAGCTGAAGATTCTTCTGTTCGTAAGTATTAAATTTAACATTCTTTTCAAATTCTTCGGCTGTATATTTGCCCTCATACCATGACTGTGAGTTAAAGTATGCATTAAGGCTTGCGTCCTTAAAAATTCTGCCTCGTCTTGCATAAATCTCATTAATTGCAAGCTGTAAGTCGTCATCACTCAAAGCGCTTACCTGTGCGTTGCTAAGATATGAAGAATCGCTGTTAGGGAAGATAAATCCGCCGTTATTATTAGTGTTTGTATTGCTTGATGACTGTGCATTTGAACTCTGTGAATTTGCATTGCCCGATGAGCTGTTCTGTCTATTTGATGACTGCTGAGCCTGTGTTGCAGGAGCTTCTGTTTCTCTCTGAATCTGTCCGCTTGAGATAACAAGTTTAACAACTGTACCCGTACTTGCGCTTGTGTCACCTTCCGGAGTCTGGGAGATAATATATCCTTCCGGATAATCATAACTGTATTCATAGTCAGAAATTTCAACGGTAAAGCCAGCCTGTTCAAGAAGCTTCTTACCGTAACTGTAACCGTAACCGACAACAGGAACAACATTGTTATATGAAGAAGATGTTGTAACCTGTTCCGTTGTAGCAGGAACTGTAGTAGGCATCGCCGTACTCGGCGCCTGTGTGGTTACTTCGGCAGATGTTGCAGTTTCGGCTGTAGTAGTTTTATTGTCAGCAGATGAATTTGACAAACCGTTATAAACGCAGAAACCGATAAATCCGAGTGCGGCGGCAATTACAACGGCACAAAGAATAATGACAAATTTATTCTTCTTTTTCTTTACATTTTCTTTATTATCTTCTTCATCTGTATATCCGAATTCATTGTCATCATCTTCAAAGCTGTTATCGTCAAAGTTGTTTTTTTCTTCAATTTTTTTAGTATCGTCAGCTTTATTGTCTGTACGCTTAACAGACGGCTCGTCCTCAAAGAAATCACCGTAGTCCTTGTTTGATTCATTGCTTGTAAGAACATTTTTATGGTCTGCACCGGAGTAATCGTCAAACACTTCAACGCTTGTAACAGGAGGAAGAACTTCCGGAGCTACTTCGCTGTTGCTTGAAACATCTTCAAATTCCTCAGCTTTTTTATCTGTAACAGTTTGTTCTTTCTTGTCATCTTCACTTGATACGGAACTGATATCTTTAAATTCAGGCTGTTTTTCTTCTGATACTTCGTCAGTTTTAATCTCAGGATTTTCAGACTCATCAACTGCATCTGTAACATCAACAACCTCAAATCCGCCGTTTTCATCAGCATCAGACTCACTGACTTCATCTGAATCTACAGGAGCATTACCGTCAACAGGCAAGGATTCTTCACCGGCTAAAACTTCGGCAATACCAAGCTGTTCGCCGCCTTTAAATTCATTATCAAGAACAGCGTCCTCAACTGTCTGGACCTCATCCTTATCATCAAAATTATCCTGCGGTTCAGTCGGCTCTGTATCCTCAAATTCATCATAGTCATATTCTTCAAATACATTTCCGTCAAAATCCGTGTTTTCCGGAACAACAACATCGGGATTCGGAACAGGGGAGGATGTACCTATTTCAGTTTTGATAGATGTGAGAGCATTTTTTATGTTGCTTGCATTCTTCCAGCGGTTTGCATTATTCGGCTGACATGCAATTACAATAACACTCTTGAGTTTTTCGTCACCCTCTGACGGAGCGGTAACAGCCTTGCCCGAAAATCTTTCTTCACAGGCATTCTTTCTGTCGCATGAATCACTTTCAAACGGAATTTTACCGCCGTTGCACATTGCATACATAATTATTCCGACAGAATAAATGTCGGTTGTATAGTCAACATTTTCCTGCTTGTAAACCTCGGGCGCAACAAATGAGGTATCCGCAATCTTGCCTTCAAAATCTGTAAATCCGCCGATTTTATACTTTCCGTCAGCAGTTACAAAAATATTCTTTGGCGAAATATTACCGTGAAAAATATTCTTTGCTTCCAAAGTTTCAAGCATTTCACTCATCTGAATACCAAAATCAACAACTTCATCCTCAGCGAAAGTTTTGGTTTTCATAAGTTCTTCAAGACTTGTGAGTTCTTCTGTAAATATGTACAAATCACAGGTTTTTTTGTTCTGATTATCCTGAACATAAACATCCAGATAGTTTGAAATACCGTCAAGATCCTTAACCGATTCAATAAAATCAGCCTCTTCGGTGAAATACTCGGCATGTTCATCGGTATAATTGCTTTTGCCGACAAATGCGTGTCTGAGAATCGCATTTTGAACAGTATTTTTATCAATCTTTCTTGATACCTTGTAAACTTCACAGCCGTTGTCTTCCCCGACAAATGAAGTAACCTTCCAATCCCTTAAATCTGCCGGCAATTTAATCGTTTTTGCCATATTAACACTCCTTAAATATTTCCTTATTTTTTCATATTATATCTAAATCAAGGTCATTAACCCTCACTATCTCATTCTCCGGATTATTGTACCATATTACGAGCTGTTTTACCATAGATATTTCAATTTTTTAAAAAATAATTCTAATTTGTAATTAAATCTGACATAAAAACAGCAGTCCGCCTAAACGAACTGCCGAAAACATAAATACAGTAAAATATCTTACTCGATCTTATCTGATTTTTATCTTTTCCTTTTTGTTGACTCCGATAATTCCGCCTATTCCTCCTCCCAGAACGGATGACATCAGTTTTAGCAGGGTTAGTATCGTTATAGGCTCACCGTTAAAAATCGATGCAATAGAGGTTATGACAAGAAAAATAAAAAAACCTGTCAGCGAACCTACCGCAAGTCCTGCACTTCCTGTAATTCTTGATGATATTATTCCCGACATCAGCGTTGCAACACCGACCATGCCAACCGTGCAGTAATCAAGTATATCTGCTGAAATTATTCCCGATGACATCATCACGGCTGCAAGCAAACACATCAAAATTACCAGTACGAGTATTCCGCATACTGATGAAAACAAAACAGCCTTTGCAAGTAGTTTTTTATCAGACATAAAACAACCCCCGAATATATTCTGTTACAAATATATTCGGGGGAAAGAACATTCATTCAAAAAGTTATTCTTTTGTAGCTTTAGTTTCGTCAGAATCTTTCTTCTTGCCAAAACCGAAGAAGCCTTTCTTTTCAGGCTGACCTGCCTGCTGTGGCTGTTCCTTAACTGTGTCAACAGTAGAAATACACCACTTTTTAAACTTCATCTTAACTCTGTCGGAGCCTGTTTCAATGATGATAGCATCCTCGTCGTCCTTAATGGCAACTACTCTGCCCATAATTCCGCCGATTGTTGTAATTTCATCACCGATCTCAAGAGAGTTACGAAGCTGAGCTTCTTCTTTTTTCTTCTTTGAGTTAGGTCTGATGAGGAAGAAATAGAGAGCTGCAAAAATAGCAACATAGAAGAGAATCATAAAAATCATACTTGATGACTGATTTCCGCCGCTTGCACTTGCTTCTGCAACTACAGGTAAAAAGTTTGTCATTTTCGTCATTCCTTTCATACAATGTATTGATTATATCAGTTTTAATCACATCTTGCAAGTGTTTTTTCTGTTTTGAAAAAATATTAGATACGCACGCCTAAAATGTTGCGATATTTCTCGTAAAATTCCATATATGTGCCGTTATCAAGCTGAGTTCTGATAACTTCCATAAGATTATTGTAAAAATAGAGGTTGTGCAAAACAGCAAGTCGCATTCCGAGCATCTCACCGCTCTTGAGAAGATGTCTTATGTATGCCCTTGAAAAGTTTCGGCAAACAGGGCAGTCACAATGCTCGTCAATCGGAGATTCATCTGTTTCATATTTTGCATTATTGATGTTACGCACTCCGTCCCAAGTGAAGAGCTGACCGTGTCTTGCGTTTCTGCTCGGCATAACACAGTCAAAAAGATCAACGCCTCTTGCAACGCTTTCAAGGATATTCACGGGAGTTCCGACTCCCATAAGATATCTGATTTTATCTTTCGGAGCAAACGGCTCAACCTCTTCAATGATATGGTACATCGTTTCGGCAGGCTCACCCACGGCAAGACCTCCGATTGCATAGCCGTCAAGATTAAGCTCTGCAATTTCTTTCATATGATTGACGCGCAAATCGTCATAGATACCGCCCTGATTTATGCCGAACAGCATCTGGTTTTTATTTATGGTATCATCAAGACTGTTGAGCCTTTTCATCTCTGTAACGCATCTTTTAAGCCATCTTGTGGTTCTTTCAACGCTGTTTTTTGTATATTCATATGGAGAAGGGTTTTCAACGCATTCGTCAAATGCCATCGCAATTGTAGATGCAAGATTTGACTGGATTCTCATACTCTCCTCAGGTCCCATAAAAATTTTGCGGCCGTCAATGTGAGAATTGAAGTAAACGCCTTCTTCTTTAATATTTCTCAACTTTGCAAGAGAGAACACCTGAAATCCGCCGCTGTCGGTAAGGATAGGACCGTTCCACCTTGTGAATTTGTGAAGTCCGCCCATTTGCTTAACCTTTTCATCACCCGGACGAAGATGCAGATGATAGGTGTTGCAAAGCTGAACCTGACATTTTATATTCTTTAAATCAAGCGCAGAAACAGCACCCTTGATTGCACCGCATGTTGCAACATTCATAAAGGCGGGAGTCTGAACCGTACCGTGAACCGTGACGAATTCGCCCCGTCTTGCGCTGCCTTCCTTTTTAATTACCTTAAACATAAATCCGTAAAATCCTCCTATGATATGAACATAGCGTCACCGAAAGAGAAGAATCTGTACTTTTCCTTTACAGCTTCTTTGTATGCATTCATAATAAAATCATATCCCGCAAAAGCGGATACAAGCATAATGAGTGTACTTTCGGGAAGATGAAAGTTAGTAATAAGTCCGTCCAGCACCTTAAATTCAAATCCGGGATAAATAAAAATATCCGTAAATCCCTCACAGGGCTTGATTTCTCCGTACATTGCCGCAACACTTTCAAGCGTTCTGCAGGATGTTGTGCCGACTGCAATAACCCGTCCGCCGTTTTTCTTAGTTTCATTTATGAGCTTTGCGGTTTCTTCGGGGACTTCATAATGCTCGCTGTGCATTTTATGCTTTGTAACATCGTCAACCTTAACCGGTCTGAATGTACCGAGTCCCACATGAAGTGTAACATACGCAATCTTTATACCCTTAGCCTTGATTCTGTCCATAAGCTCGGTTGTAAAGTGAAGTCCTGCCGTCGGAGCTGCCGCAGAACCGAGTTCATGGCTGTAAACCGTCTGATAGCGTTCCTTATCCTTAAGCTCGGCTGTAATATAAGGAGGAAGAGGCATCTGACCGATTTTGTCAAGAGTAGTAAAGAAATTCTCTTCGCAATCAAAATCAACTATTCTGTTGCCGTCATCCTTAACATCAACAACTGTTGCACGCAAAATCCCGTTACCAAACGAAAATTTTGTGCCTACTCTTGCTTTTTTTCCGGGTTTGCAGAGTGTTTCCCAACGGTTGTTCGCAACCTGCTTCAAAAGCAGAAATTCAACTTTTGCACCTGTTTCGTCTTTGATACCGTAAATTCTTGCAGGCAAAACTCTTGAATCGTTGGCAACAAGAAGGTCACCCTCGTTAAGATAATCAATAATGTCATAAAAATGTTTATGCTCCAGAGTTTGTTTTTCTCTGTCAAGCACAAGCAGTCTTGAACTGTCTCTCGGTTCAAGCGGAGTCTGTGCGATAAGCTCTTTAGGCAAATCGTAATAAAAATCACTCGTCTTCATTTTATTTCCTTTCAAGAACTAAAATTGCTTTTTAAAAGCTGTTCTGTCAAAAATCTTTTTAAAACACAAGTATTTGTCCTGTAAAATTCTCAAAATAATTGACATTACCCTTTTAAAATGATATATTATCTTATTATGAGCAGTTTGCATAATCGACAAACAGTCGTGTTTTCAGACATCTCTTCATATAATATAATATTTGTTTGAATAAGGCAACCGCTTTTTTAAAATTTGTTTAATTCGGAGGAATTATTATGAAAAAGTATAAAGTCGGTATTATCGGCGCTACCGGTATGGTAGGTCAGCGTTTTACACTTCTTCTTGAGAATCACCCGTGGTTTGAGGTTACTGTTCTTGCCGCAAGTAAGAGAAGCGCAGGCAAAACATACGGTGAAACAGTTGAAGGCAGATGGCATATGACTGCTCCTCTTCCTGAGAAGTACAAGGATATGGTTATCGTTGACGCTGAAAATGTTGAAGAGGTTGCATCACAGGTTGATTTCTGTTTCTGCGCAGTTAATATGAAGAAGGATGAAATCCGTGATCTCGAAGACAGATATGCAAAGGCAGAGTGTCCTATCGTATCAAACAACAGTGCTCATCGTTTTACAGATGATGTTCCTATGGTTATTCCTGAAATTAACGCCGATCACATTAAGATTATTGACGCTCAGAGAAAGCGTCTCGGCACAAAAAGAGGCTTTGTTGCAGTTAAGTCCAATTGCTCACTTCAGAGCTATGTTCCTGCAATTCATCCTTTAAAGGCACTCGGCGTTGACAAGGTTCTTGCCTGCACATATCAGGCAATTTCAGGCGCAGGCAAAACATTCAAGACATGGCCTGAAATGGTAGATAATGTTATTCCTTACATCGGCGGTGAGGAAGAGAAGTCGGAGCAGGAGCCGCTTAAAATCTGGGGTAAGATTGAAGGCGACAAGATTGTTAAAACCGATGATATTTCAATCACATCACAGTGCATCCGTGTTCCCGTATCTGACGGTCACACAGCAGCTGTATTTATGTCATTTAAGGACGGCGTAAAGAAACCTACTGTCGAAGAAATTATTGACATTTGGTCAAACTACAGCGGCAGAGCTCAGGAGCTTAATCTTCCGAGTGCGCCAAAGCATTTTCTCCACTACTTCACAGAACCCGACCGTCCGCAGATTAAATCTGAAAGAAATCTTGAAAACGGTATGGCAGTATCGGTTGGCAGATTAAGACCTGATACTCAATATGATTATAAGTTCGTTTGTATGTCACACAACACATTAAGAGGCGCAGCAGGCGGTGCAGTTCTTCTTGCAGAGCTCCTTTGTGCTGAGGGCTACATGGACTGATTACTTACGGAGGTAAATTATGTCTAACCACATTTTTACAGGCTCAGGTGTTGCACTTATCACTCCTATGAAGTCTGACGGAAGCGTAAACTACGATGTTCTCGGCGATCTCGTAGAATTTCATGTTCAAAACGGTACCGACGCAATTATTGTATGCGGTACAACAGGTGAGGCTGCAACTCTTTCGGAAAAAGAGCATTGCGAAACAATTTCTTTCGTTGCAGAAAAGACAAACGGCAGAATTCCTGTTATTGCAGGTACAGGCAGTAACGATACCTCAACAGCCGTTATGCTCTCAAAATCTGCCGCAAGCACAGGCGTTGACGCACTTCTCTGCGTAACTCCTTACTACAATAAAACATCTCAGCAGGGTCTTGTAAGACACTTCAACGTTGTTGCAGATTCGGTTGATATTCCGATTATTCTTTACAATGTTCCTTCAAGAACCGGCTGTAACATCAAGCCAAAAACTTATCAGGAGCTTTGCAAGCATCCTAACATCGTTGCCGCAAAAGAGGCAAGCGGCGACATCTCTCAGGTTGCTCTCATCCGTTCACTTTGCGGTGACAATCTTGACATCTACTCAGGTAACGATGACCAGACTGTTCCTTTCATGTCACTCGGTGCTCTCGGTGTTATCTCTGTATTCGCAAACATCTGCCCAAAAGAAATGCATGACATCTGTCAGCTTTGTCTTGACAATGACTTTGCAGAGGCACAGAAGCTTAACTTCCACTATCTTGAGCTTATGCATATACTCTTCAGCGATGTTAACCCGATCCCCGTAAAGACTGCCATGAACCTCTTCGGCTATGAAGCAGGCGAATGCAGACTTCCGCTCGTACCCATGAGCGTTCAGGGTTACCATGACCTCAAGGATTGCATGGAGAAGTATGACCTTTTAAGCAAGAAGGTTAAATAATCAACCTTTGATTCGTTTAAAATTCAAGAAGTTTAAAGGGGAATAAAAATGGTAAATATAGCAATAGTCGGTTGTAACGGTAAAATGGGCTGCTTTGTGGCACAGGCTGTTCAGAGCCGTGAGGATTGCAATGTTTTGTTCGGTGTTGACGCATTCGGTGAAAGTAATTATGATTTTGATGTTTTCAAGACTTTTGACGAGGCAACCGAAACACCTGATGTAATCATTGATTTTTCAAATCCTGCAGCTCTTGACGGTATGCTTTCGTATGCAGTTAATAACAAAGTACCTTGTGTTATCTGCACAACAGGCTTTTCTAAAGATCAGATTGCAAAAATCGAAGATGCGGCAAAGACAATTCCTGTTTTCTATTCAGGTAATATGTCACTCGGCATCAATCTTCTTATTGAGCTTTCAAAAGAGGCAGCAAAAATTCTCGGAAACCAGTTCGATATTGAAATCGTTGAAAAGCATCATAATCTTAAGCTTGACGCTCCGAGCGGAACAGCTCTTATGATTGCAGACGGAATTTCGGAACAGCTTGACGAAGATCCGCAGTATGTCTATGACAGACACAGCTACCGCAGAAAGCGTTCAAAGAACGAAATCGGTATTCATTCCGTAAGAGGCGGCACAATTGTAGGCGAACACGAAGTTATCTTTGCAGGTCACGATGAGGTTGTAACAATCTCTCATCAGGCTCAGTCAAAAGAAGTTTTCGCTGTCGGTGCTGTTAATGCGGCAGTATTTCTTAAAGATCAGAAACCGGGTATGTACAATATGAGCAACCTTCTTTCTGAAAAAATGAACTGAAAAATAACACCTTTAAGCACGGCATAAAAGCCGTGCTTTCTTTTATATCCAAACTTTGCCTGCCGTCATAATATGTAGTGTGATATATTGTTTTGAGATGTCACAAAGATTTAACAAAGGGTGGAAGTTATGGAAAATAATTTAATTATATTCGGCTCGGTAACACTTGCCATGAAGAGCCGTAACCTACTTTTAAAAAACAATATTAAATCAGGGCTTGTAAGAACTCCTATACACCTCAATCGAAAATCATGCGGCTACAGCCTTTATGTCCCGGGAAATTTTGAAAGGGCATTGGAAATTATCAGGAGTAACGGTATCGCTGTCAAAGGAACAGCCGCTGTTGATACCTTATGATATATTTTGACAACGGTGCAACTACCTTTCCGAAACCCTTATCCGTAAGAAAAGCGATTAACGAAGCTATGTCCGACTACGGAGCAAATCCTGGAAGAAGCGGTCACAAAATGTCGGTAAAATCATCTGAAATAATGTATTCCTGCCGAGATAATGCCGCAAAACTTTTTGGCTCGGAAAATCCCGAAAATATAATATTCACGCTTAACTGCACAACGGCTTTGAACACAGTTATTAAAGGCATATTAAAACAGGGTGACCATGCCGTAATCTCATCGCTTGAGCACAATGCTGTTGTCAGACCGCTTGAAACACTCAAGAAAAATAAGATTGAATACTCTGTTGCCGAATGTGTCCCTTATGATGATGAGCAAACAATCGAGAATTTCAGAAGACAATTTAAATCTAACACAAAACTTGTAATCTGTACCCATGCTTCAAATGTATTCGGCATCAAACTTCCGATAGAAAGAATAGGCGCTCTTTGCAGATTAAACGGCATTCTTTTTTGTGTAGATGCCGCACAAAGTGCAGGAACAGCAGATATCAACCTTTCTGACAGTTGCATTGATTTTCTCTGCACCGCAGGTCACAAAGGGCTTTACGGACCGATGGGAACAGGCTTGCTTATTATAAACAGCGAAACAACTCCGGACAGTCTTATTCAGGGAGGAACGGGAAGTGATTCCGCAAACCTCAATCAGCCTGAAATTCTCCCCGATAAGTACGAAAGCGGAACGCCGAATCTTCCGGGAATAGCAGGGCTTAATGCAGGAATAAAGTTTGTCCTGAACAAAAAAACAGACAGAATATATAATTCCGAGTTAAGTCTTGCACAAATGCTCTACAAAAGGCTTGAAAAAGCGGAAAATGTAATATTATACACCAAAATGCCTGAGAAAAATCACAGCGTTCCTGTAATTTCCTTTAATATTAAAAATACCGAAAGCGAAACGGTTGCAAAAACTCTTAATGACAGCTACAATATTGCCGTAAGAGCAGGACTCCATTGTGCGCCCCTTGCACACAAAAGCTTCGGCACTCAGGATACAGGAACCGTAAGAGCTGTTGTATCGGCATTTACAACAAAAAATGATGTTGTATATTTTGCAAATGCCGTAAGTCGTATTTCTAAGAATAACAAACAGAAAAAAACAATTTAAAAAGGTTGCAATTAATAACAAAAGTATGTTAGAATAATAACAAGGAATTTAAAAATAAAGGAAGGGGAAAGCAGATTGGAAATATTTAACAGCATTCTTTCCATTATCAAGACTATACAGCTAAGAGATATTGTCGATATTCTTGCAATTGCACTGTTGATTTTCGGACTGTTCAAGCTTATTCAGGAAACAAGAGCAGTTCAGCTTCTCAAAGGTGTAATTATGCTTCTGATAGTGTATTTTCTTTCGTCTCTGTTTGGTCTTGTTATGCTTTCATCCCTGTTGCGAACATTTTTCGAGGCAGCAGTTGTTGTTATTGCTATCATCTTTCAGCCGGAAATCAGAAAGGCTCTTGAACAGATGGGACGCAACAACACCTATAAAAAATATATAAAAATATTTACTAAGCACCACAAAGGTGATGAATGGAAAAAGGCTGTAGAAAAGTCAATCGTAGATGCGGCTGACACAGCAGTTCTTTTCTCTCGTTCAAAAACAGGTGCTTTGCTTGTGTTTGAAAGAGAAACCATGCTTTCCGATATAGCCGCTACAGGCACAATTATTGATGCCGAAACATCAGTAGCTCTGTTCGGCAATATATTTTTTAACAAAGCACCATTGCATGACGGTGCAAGCATTATCCGTGACGGAAAACTTTTTGCAGCAGGATGTATTTTACCGCTCACATCAAACCTTAATGTAGATATCAATCTCGGTACACGACACAGAGCAGGACTCGGTATCAGTGAACAAAGCGACGCTGTTGTCCTTATAGTAAGTGAAGAAACAGGTGTAATTTCTCTTGCGGTAAACGGTATTTTGCTCCGTGAGTTTACAAGAGAAGAACTAATCAAAAAGCTTGAACAGTTTCTCATCTATGATCGTGGCTATGACGATGATGAACCGCCGAAAAAGTTTTTTCAGAAGAACCCGAAAAGTTCAAAAAGAGAGAAGGCTGAAAAATGAAAAAGAAAAAACTCTCTCTCAACAAACTGTTTCAGAATAACAAATTTCTGATTATACTCGCCCTTGTAATCTCAACAATAACATGGGTTTATATGAGTATGGGTACAACAAATGATACAACCGTAACAATAAGCAATATTCCCATTCAGATTGAATTGCCTGACCAGCTTGATAACAACGGGTTGCAGGTATTCCGTGATACGAAGCAGACTGCCACGGTAACCGTAACAGGCAGCAGAGCCGTTCTCGGTTCTATCGGAACGAAGGATATTACTGTCACGGGTGCTACAAACGGAATTGACTCGGCAGGAACTTATCAGCTTTCGCTTTCAGCCGTAAAAGCCAACCCGAGTGCCAACTTTCAGATTATCTCAACCGTTACGCCTTCAAATGTCAATGTAATTGTTGATTATCAGCGTGAAACAAGTTTCCCGATTCAGGAAAATGTTGTTTACAAGGTTGCCGACGGCTACTATGCGACAACCTCCCTTGCATCAAAGAATATCACAATCTCAGGACCTCAAACAGAGATTGCCAAAATCGCAAAGGTTTCGGCATCAGCCGAACTTGACAGTATACTAAATGAGCCGACCTCAACGACCGCAAATATTGTGCTTTATGATAAAACAGGAAACAAAATCTCCACCGAGCTTCTTACAATGGAGTTTACGGATGTTGAGGCTACAATTTCCGTTCTCCCCGAAAAGACGGTAAATGTAATTCCTGAGTTTATTAACAAACCCAAAGGTCTTGATTTAAACGATGATATGCTTACGGTTGAGCCTTCAAAGATTCTGCTTGCAGGTCCAAAAGAAGTGCTTGACAAGACTGACAGCGTAAAGCTTGAGTCAATCGATTTTGCAACACTTTCAAACAAGCGTTATGAGTACGATACGCAGGGAATAAACATCCCGAGTGACTGCAAAAATATCAGTAACTCAACCTCCGCAAAGCTTGTACTTGACCTCAGCGGCCTGTCCAAGAAAACCTTTACCGTTGATTCATTCAAAGTAAGCGGTCTTTCTTCAAAATACAAAGCCGATGTAACACAGACAAGTATGAATATTACCGTAATCGGCAGTGAAGAAGAACTTAAAAGCCTTAAAAGCTCAGATATTGAAGGTGTAATTGACACCTCGGATCAGAGTGGAACAGTAGGCTCGGTTCAGATGCCTGTTACTTTCAAACTCAGCGGTACTGACACCTGTTGGGTAAGCGGAAGCTACAAGGCAAATATCACAATCAGCGAAAAATAACCCATAAAAACCGCAGGCATTTTGACCCGACCCCCAAAAGTTAGACCTAAAAAATCTAACTTTGGAGGTCGGTATTT
>OGJH01000932.1_pt1 | contig 30271 bp, 11 predicted proteins | sample 1572021 | NCBI WGS metagenome assembly OGJH01 (sample SAMEA2582098, study PRJEB24529) | metagenome | biome: Human gut stool | place: China | collected 2011
GCCGCCGGATTGGCGCCGCAGGCGATGCCCACACTGTAGGCGATGGGCGTCAGCATGGCTGCGGTGGCGATGTTATTAGCCACGTTGGTGAGGGCCATACCGACGACACACATTACTGCGGTGAGGACGAGAGGGCTCTTGCCCTGGACCACCGGCGTGATCAGCTCCACCAGCCAGGCCGAGATTCCGGTGGACTCGGCGGCCATGGCATCGGCGATACTCAGCGCGGCGGCCAGGATGAAGATGATGGACCAGCCAATATTCTTGGAGAACAGTTGGACGGCAGGCATGCCCTCCTTCAGACTGACCATGATATAGACGCCGACAGCGCCCAGCAGGATGCCGGTGGCGCCCACATTGTTCAGCACCGTACTGACAATAAAGGTCTTGGGCACGAAGGAGGGGAACAGCAGCAGGACGATCACGGCCACAAAGAAGACCATGATAAATTTCTGATACCGGCTCAGCTTGGGCAGCTCTTCCATGGATTTGTTGCTGGAGGCAATTACGCTGACATCGCACCGGAGGACAAATTTCATCAGCACCAGCAGCAGGGCCATGGTAATAGCGGTGATGACGACCACGATCGCCAGATAGGGGACAAGTGCGATGGAGTCGCCACCGGACATCTGGGTATAGCTGGAGAACACCACGGCGGGCAGAGACTTGAACGGCAGCAGCATGTAGAAGGAGCAGCCCACACAGATTGTGCCCACCAGGGTGATAGAGGCCCACTTGCTGCCGGGCTTAACGCCGTAGAGACGGCAGATCTCCTTGATCAGGGGGAAAATTACCATGGTGGCCGCAGCGCAGGAAACCATGATGACCAGCGCGCACATGGCTAAGAAGATCATCAGGGTCAGCAGATATGGCCTGCCCTGCACAACCTTGCGGCTGACGATCCAGCGCGCGATATACTCAGTGATACCGGCGTCGCTGATGATGTTGGTAAAGGCGAAGAAGAAGAACAGCAGCAGAACAGTGGAATTGCCGAAGCCATCCCTCAGGACGGCGGGTACGGTGGAGTAGCTGCTCAGGCCCAGGAAAAGCAGGCCGAAAATGCTGGGCCAGAAGGAGTCGTTGGCGATCAGCCAGCCATAGAGCATCCCCAGGAAGATACCGATCACCTCCACCCCGAGGGGGGTCAGCGGCTCCGCGGCGGGGACAAACTTGAAACAGACCATGATTGCCAGGGATATCAGGATGTGGATCACCTTGATCGGAGTGAGATTGGTCAATCCTTGCTGTGCTTTTAGTTGCGTACTCACATTTGAGACCTCCCTTGAAGGTTGTATTTATCTCAGGCTGGACTCACACACGCTCCAGCTCCAAGATTCTGCGGGCGTTGCCGGCCAGGAAAGCGGGCTGGGCCACGGGTCTCAGGCGCCCCTCCAGGAAGTAGTCCACCGCCTCCCGCAGGGAGACATAGGGGTAGGCGGAACCAAAGAGCATCTGATCCCGCAGGATATAGTTCGCCGCAGCCAGGTACTCTCCGCTTCCCGGGCCGTTGAACTGGTACAAATCCGGCAGCAGATAGACATTTTTATAGCGATACGCCACGTGAATGGCCTCCGTCACCCAGGGCCAGCCTCCGTGGGAGAGGATGATGTTCAATTTGGGAACCAAACATATAGGATCTCACATTCGTTCCCCATTGAATCTGAGAGTTATTCTTATGAATCATGTTCATCCCTTTCTTCCAAAATCATTTTCTAAAATCATACGATAAAAATTGAGAAACCAAGCAGTCGCAGTTGAATGGTCATCATTATGTCGTCCAGAAGTTCCCTTGCTAAGAATTCGTGCTCCCGAAGAATATAGGACTTTAGTAATATCCTCGAAGGCTGTTGGGTCCATATCCTCATCTTTCATGTAAGAAACCCCAAAGGTCGTGTTTGAGAAGTCTGCTTTTTCAAACTTATCCCAGAACTTCTGATTAAGGGCCTCGACGCCTTCATTGTCCAAACGTCCCGTCTGCAAATGCAAGACATCAATTCCTGTCGGGAAAACCTCTGGTGCCAAAAGTCTGGCACGATTACCGATGGTACCAACATTGGCTAGAGGTTTAGACATGATAATGGCATGAGGTTCAAAGTCCGCACCATAGTACATAGATGGGAAAGTTCCCATGGACATCCCAGAGAGAATAAGTTGATCACTGTCAAAGCCTAGGTAATCCAAATAATGTTGGATAGTATCCTTGATACTATTTTCAAGCTCTTCAGTTCCCATGTAGAAAGCTCCCCCCTCTAGGCGAGGATCAGAAAATAGCAGGAAAGGTGTCTCCATAGCCCTCATCATACCAAATCCTTCAAAACCTTCGGCAGGACGGAAACCTGAGAAGTAAACTGACAAAGGTGGCTTGAAGTCCCCAGGATAAAAGAAATAGTTGATTTCCTGACGCTTGCTATCGTGGAGAATTCCACCACCAAGTACAAATTTCCCGAATTGGAAACGGGTCAAACGTTGGTGGAGCCCACCGATTGTAATCTGACCTTGGCCTTTCATCTCAAGACTAGCAGACAGGAGGAAGGTCGTGTCCTCATCAAGGACAATGGCCCCCTTGCGCATTTCTTCTTCTGAAACGATATAGGTCTTGAAAATACCTGCGACCGAACCTTCTGGCAAAAGATTGAGAATCAAGCGACACTCACAAGTCTCCTCTTTTTCGAATTCCAACCAAAGCTCGATAGGGTTTTCCTTGCTGGCTCTGACATTATAGGTCCAGTCCAAGACAGGACTGAAATCTTGACCATAATCCCCTTTTAAAATGACATTTTCATAACCATGGTAGGTCACTTGGCCAGTAAAATTGGGGTTAACCTGGGTCGTGAAAGGAAACATCTTATCCCCGTACTGCCCTGAAAAGAGCGCTTTTGAAAGGGTAAAGAGCAACTGCCCTTGATTTGAAAAATCAGTTGGCACGGCACACATTTCCTTGATGAACTGAGCTAGAATCTCATCGGTCACTTCAATCGTTTGATCAAAGAAAATAGTATGAGGAATCAAATGTTCTTTAATAGCCATCAATTCTTCAAGACCTGCAAGACTGTCCACAATGACAGCTGTGAAAGTCTTGATTTCGTCTTCTTCGATGGTTTCTTGCAAGGTCTCAAGCTGACCAAGATTGCAATAATACCATTTCATATTTTCAGGAATTTCCTGAATTTCTGACCAGTTGGATGGTCCAACTTGTAGTATTTTCAGGCGATTATCCTTGGTCATTCTGCTCCTCCTTCAACCAATTTTCCCATTTTTGTACCAAACGGTCTCCTGTGTTTTCCTTAATTTTCTCAATTGAGTAGATAAGGGAACGGTTCCAGTTGTTCAACTGTCCCAAATAGTAGTAAGCCCCTTTTTCAAAATCGGACAAGTGCTTCAAGATATAACCATTTTCTTGGTGGGTCACATACTCAGACGCCACACGGTTAATCTGCGGAATACCAGCACTAATCCCTGCAATCTGTGTATAACGATTAGGCTCCTTGCTCAAGTCAACAATGAGTCGTGTAAACTGAAGAGACTTGATAAGGGCAGTCTCGTCACGCAGGTCTTGGAAAGAAAATCGGCTTACGATTTCATTATTTTCTTCCAATTTATTTTCTGCACCACTACTTTCGACAACCTCTTCAAAGGCTTCTGGACTCAATCGTTCTTCAATCATTTTTTCCACTTGATTTTGCAGGCTAGCAAGTTGCTCTGGATTAGCATTAAAAGCTCCAAACTCAACCTGTGTCTTAGGATACTTAGCCACAAAAGCCAAAACCTGATAAATCGCCTCTAAATCCAATTGGTCAAAGTCAACCTGATAGAAGATCTTAGACTCTTTGACACGTTGACTGGTTCCCAAAGCCAAACGAGTATCGAAGGAAGCCATGTGTTTGAGTTTCTTAGCCTCTTCTGGATAGGCAACTTGAAGTTGCTCCAAGTAATCGTAACGGTCAGCAATCAACAAGTCCACTTGTGGCAGAAAGGCTGGATAGGTGTCAATACTATCATCCTGATTACGTTCTGCGAACCAGGTCAAAATCTTAGTGTTAGCTGCTGGCAAGTGGTCGAAGAGGTGTTTGTTATGGCGCAAATCTGAGGCGATAACAAAACGGTCCTCTGCTTCTACCTTTTCCTCCAAGAATTTAGTCAAAAATTCCCAGATAACTTCTGAAAGGTCACCGTAGTAACTCTTATTAAAACGACCTTCCGTACGAGGATTGGCTACAATCCCACGACCATCAAAGAAATGACAAAGCTGCCAAACTCCCTTGGCATTAAGGTAGTTTCGATAGCTTGGTTGTCCATCTTCATAATAAAGACTACTTGAAATAAAGCCGCGGTCATCATAGATGTCTTCACGAATGATTTGCTCATCCTTATAGTAGCGAATCATGCCAATAAAACCTTCTGAACCGAACTCAATCTCGGCATAACGCTTGTGTTGGCATTGCACCACGATAGCAAATGGTGTGTGAACAAAGGTAGACCCTTCTGGCCATTCCAGGTCTGTCACTTGAAGGTTTTTCATATTTTCATTAGTGATACCCTGAATCAAGTCAAAAATAGCCGTATAGCCAACTTCCAAGACATCATGACGATGTAAGAAATAACGCAAATGCGGTTGATAGGCTAAAAGTAAAAGTTGAGGCGCTAGATCTTCGTCCTGAAAAATGCGAACTTGGTGCAAGCTATCATCAAATTCAATTTTTTGACGGATACGGTACCAAGGATCAATGGCAGTCTTCCAAAATTCATCCGTCTGTCCATACCAAGCTGGAATAAAATAATACATGAGTTCTCCTTCATTGTCTTTTCATCACAATACTTGAGATTGAGGGGCAGACCGATCACGCATCACCAGCCTGCCTCTCAACCCCACGAGGGGTGAGATATTATACATTTTCAAAAAGTGGGGTGTAGGAAGTGTTAAGCTTCAAAGCTTTCATTTCCTCGTTAACGTTGTAAATCATACCGCTAAAAATCAAGAATGTCCCAGGAATCATACTCAGTTGCAGGTAATCTGGATTGACCAAGATAATCAGCATTGGAGCACCCGCCATAAAGAGCATATAAAGGGCACCGATGAAACCAAGTCTAAGCACCAAATGGTTAATATAGGCACTGGTTTCTTGGCCTGGATAAACGCCGTAGATGTACTCACCTGACTTGCGCATACGCTCAGAGATTTGCTCACCAGAGACATTAACAAAGGCAAAGGCTAACCCTAGAACGAAGAGCATGACCAGATAAACAACCAACCAAAGAGGTTGACCGACCGTCAAGGCCTTGATGGCACCACTGGTCCACTTGTTTTCAGGATGGATAAATTGAATCAGCATAAAGACGTACTGCGGAATGCTGACCAGGGACATGGCATACATGAAGGGCATCCCCCCGGCTGGATTCAACATAATATCCAAGTAAGAATACTGTTTGAAGCGGTTATGAATATTGATTTTATTGATTGAGATGCGGTATCTAGCCCTCTGCACAACCCCTGAAACATAGAGGAATACTAAACTGAACAGAATCAGAGGAAGTAAGACATTCCAACCAATACCTAATTTTTCAATGCTATCCATGATTTGATAAGGCAGATTGGCCATCATACTTGCCATCAAGATGACAATGGAGCCCCCAATCCCAAAGAGGGAGTTGAGGTCTGATAACCAAACCAAGAAAAAGGTACCGGCAATCAATAAAATGGTATTCATGAAAATAGCGAGACTAGCATTAACCCCTGAAACGATAGGTAAATTCAAGGATACTGCCAAAGATTGAACAATGGCAATCCCTAGGGCCAGATACATGCGTCTACGGTCCTGAATCTCAATGGGGAGATTTTTCAAGCCCATTTTCTTAGAGAAAGAAAACATCTGCCAGAGAATCATGGCCGACATCCAGGGCGACAAGCCCACTGAAAAAAGAGACATGGACCTGAGGTTTCCACCCATCATGGCACTAGAGAAAGCCAAGGAACCGATGACTCCCCCAAAGATATTTGCATTTTTCAAATCTACAAACGGTAGAACCAATTGATTTCCCAAACAATAAATAAAGAGGAAAAAGAGGGTCCATAAGACACGTTTGGTGATTATCGATTGACTAATTTTTTTCACTATTACTCCTATTTCCTGCCCATAGACAGGCTGATGTTATTTCGATTGAAACGAGACAGAGACGCCATTTCAGCCGACTTATCCAAACAAAGGATTACAGGCTCTTTTTTCGCATTTGGCGAATGGTCTCAGCCATCTCTTTCCAACGATCTCTTGAGTAGGTTTGTTGGTTATGCTTGGTTGACTTGAGGTCCTCAAACCCTAAAATCGGTTTATTTTCAAACCTAAAGGCATCAAGAATCTCCACTACCTTTCTTCCTGGATTGATATCCAAAAGCAAGTCGCTAGTCCGCACCAATTCCAAATCTAGCCCGTTTAAGCCCGCAATGGCTGAGTAAACCGTCACATTTGGATAGGTAATCAATTGGGCCAGTTTATCTGTCACATGCTGGCGAGAGGCAATTTTAAACTGTACCTTAGGAAGAGCCGAGATAAGGTCCGTCAAATGCGGAATTTCTGAAATGTTGGTGTAGACCAAACACGTGAATGGACGGCCCTTAGGATAAATCATATCCTCTGAAAGTGGCAATAAAGCAGCATTTTCAGCTACCCCTGACCAATCCATTTGAGCATAGAACCACCAGACCTCACGATAGGCTTGGCAGGCTAAAGGCAACCAAGGCTTACGGTGTGAGGCATAATGCAGAACTTTAGGATAGTCTTGACCATTTGGCAAATGGAAGCTAGCTAGACTGGACTTGGTGACCGCATAGTTATTATCAAACGATAATGGCAACCAGTTGTTGCGGAAGACCATATTTAGAATGGACTGCTCCGCAAACGGAACCTTATCATGCCATTCGCTGGTCATGTCGATCAAGTGGCGTCTCATGTTGTACTGCTTCCAATAAGCCGTATCAATCACCATGAAACCTGCATCAAACATTGCCTGGCGGTCCTGAACCTGAATGGCATAATCACGCACTGCAGCCAAAGGGCGACCTTGTAAATCAAGGGTAAAGAGGTCCTCTAGAGAACCTGTAACCACCATGTCACTATCCAAATAGAGAGCTCGTTCCTCAGACACAAAATCCGCCACAAAATAGCGTAGGTAACTAGCATAATTGCTATTGGTCTTGTATTGCTTGATATGACTACTATCCACACGACAGTTAATCACTTCACTACCAAAAGCAGCCAGATGACGGTTAAGTCCTCTAAACCACTCTTGAGAAAAATCATCGTTAATCAAGTAAAAACGAATATTGCGATGATGGAAAACGATAGATTTGATGGTCGTAAGCACTTGGTCAACATAAGCATAGTTAGCTGCTAGAACAATGGCACGTTTCTTAGTCTCATAACGTTGAGGGGCCAAACTCAAGACCTGGAATTTTTCCTGAATGGAGCGGTAGGCATCAGAATCTGTGAGACCTTGCTCCTCTACATTTTTCAAGCAAGCCTCCAGCATCTGACGATAGGTAACCATGTATTTCTCTAGAGGGAAACCATGACTAGCAACAATAGCCAAGCGCTCCTCCATGGCATAAACCAAGGTCATCATCCAGTCTTGCATCCAAGTCGCCGATGGCATCTCTGGACTCTCACGGTATACATAAAGGCCCTTGTTGAGATAAACCGTACGCTCACTCATGAGGTAAGCCTTAAGGTTGAAAAAGCCATCCTCCCCTGCATGCTCTTTTGGAAAGAGCAAGTCATTAAACAAGGAACGTTTGTAGAGCTTGCCTGTCGCAGAAATCAGGGCGATGTTAATGTTATTGGTTTCTTCAAAGAGCCCATCAATAATCTGAGCGGGTGAATACACCTGCTCATAATAATCTTCATCCTTGATGTAAAAATAAAAGCGATCTTCCGATTCCTTATAAACACTGTAATTGGCGACTGCCATATCCGCCTTGTGAGCCTGAAGTGCCTGATAAAGCTCCTCCAGATAAGTCGGCTCTACCCAATCCTCAGCATCCACGTAGGTAACGTAAGCTCCCTTAGCCTGACGAATACCAATATGGCGAGCATCTGAAAGCCCTCCATTATCCTTTTTGAAATAGAGAATGCGAGAATCCCTAGCAGCATAGCTACGGCAAATGTCATCACTCTTATCTATTGAGCCATAATTGATGAGAATGATTTCAAGATTTTGATAGGTCTGCCCCAGGACACTGTCTAGACAGGTCTGGAGTTGATTTTCTACATTGTAAACGGGAATAATTACGGAAATTTTTTCTGTCATTTTTTATTTCTTATTTTTTCTAGCTAGTACAATTTTTTCTTTTCCTGTCTCAAACCGACATAAGCTTTCCAGAAACACTCTAAGAGTTTAATAACAACTTTTAGGTCGCAAGAGATAGGGACCTAAAACATACTCTATACACTTTTTCCTTGCTTTTATCGAGACTTAACCGTATTAAATTATACCATAGTATCACTTAATTTTCTAATAGATTAGCTTTTTTATGAGAGGTTTTTTTCAAACTAATTTCCTTTTATTTTCAGAAAAAACTGACAGTTAAAAAGCTAATAAAGAGGGGATAGAAAAAGAGATAGCCCTGACGAGGAACTATCTCTTAGAATGCTTAAAGGTTTTGAGCGAGGTCTCTTAAGCTCTCAACTCTTCCTACCCCTTATCCACAATTTTAATGCGACTACTACCATCGTGTGACTTGATGATGGCTAGTTGTTGAGCGATGCCTTCTTTCATGTCGTCCACGTGGCTGATGACTCCGACCATTCGGTTTTCACCAATTTGTTCCAGAACCGTGATAGCCTTGGTGAGGGCTTCCTTATCAAGTGAACCGAAACCTTCGTCGATGAAGAGGGCTTCAACAACGGCACCCTTGCTGGTATTTTGCACAACTTCTGAGAGGGATAGGGCAATGGCCAGTGCGGCGATAAAGGTTTCACCACCAGACAAGGATTTAACGGAGCGTTCACTACCTGTCAACTGGTCATAGACGTTGATATCCAAGCCAAAGTGATCACGCGCCCTGCGTCCTTCCTCGCTCAAGACAAAGGAATAGCGATTATCCGTTAAGAGACCGATGTAGTTGGCATTGGCATAGTCCAAGATTTGTTGGAAATACTGACGGATAACGTAGACCTCAAGATTGAGACGACCAGTCAGAGCAGTATTTTCTCCCTTAACCACCTTAACCAAATCACTGAGTTCTTGATGGGCCTTAAAGGCCTCTTGGTTGCTGTCTTGAAGAGTTTTGGCTGCCTGGTAGGTAGCCGTCGCATCCTTAAGTCCCTTTTCCAGGACAGAGACCTGAGACAATTGTTTATCGTAACTTTCCTGCCTGATTCGAACCTCTTGTGTTAAAGCAGCTAAATCTGGTTTTTCTTGATTTTGGAGAAGCTCTTGGTTCTTACTAATCTGGGTCTGCAATTCTTGTTTAAGGGTTTGGTAACTTGTCAATTGAGCCTGAAGCTTAGGAATAGCTTGCTTGTTCACTTCAAGTAGCCAAAGCTGGATTTGTTCTAGGTCATTGGTGAGCGCCACTTCAGCCTTAAGACTTTGATTTAATTCAGCCGATAGACGCTTCGTTTCTTGGCTGGTCTTTTCTTTAGACTTGGTCAAGCTCTCAAGTTGCCCCTTGATGCCTTGAATGTCGGCATGAAGTTGGTTGTAGGCTTCACCATTTTCCTTGATCTGCTTATTATAGAGGTCCAACTCCTGCTTCGCAAGGGAAATTCGTTCTTGATAGACCTCTACAGACTCCAGCTCTGGATGAGCTTCCTGCAAGTCTTTTAGGCGCTCCTTAGTTTGGTCAAGCGCTGACTTGGCCTCTTGATAGCTCTTAGCCAAATCTGTCGCTTTTTCTTGGGCCTTAGCTAACTCCTCTTGATAATGGACAAGGTCTGCTTCTTCCTTATCATAGCGTTTTTGGAGTTCTTGATAATGCTTCTCAACAGCACTCAACAAGGTTTGCCCACGGACAGCTTCATAATCCTCTGAAAAGTCAAATTCAAACTGTCCCTTAACTTGTTCTTCCAGTTCTTGATAGTGTTTTTGAAGAGTTAACTTAACTTTAGCCACTTGGTCAAGCAGATCTTGGCGCTTAGTCTCAACTTCACTCAATCTAGCCTGACGATTTGACAAGGTAGCAACTTGCTTTTCTTTTTGAGCTTGAAGTTCCTCCACCTGGTCCATGAGATCCTTCAAGGCTGCTTCATCTGCCTGTGTCCCATCGACCTGAGGATGTTCTAAGGAACCACAGACCATACAGGGCTGTCCATCCTCTAATTCTGCCTGCAACTGGGCAATCATGAGTTGACGACGTGAAGCCAAAGTCGTTTTCAACTTCTCTTCCAATCCTTTGAGAATTTCTTGAGCTTGGTCACTATCCAAAGATAAGGTTTGATGACGTTTTTCCGTCTTTGCCAACTCCTGATTCAAGCCCTCTATTTCTTTCAGGTCCTGAGCCAGTTGCTTATCCACACTGTAGCCCACAGACTGGAGGAGTTTTTCAGCCTCATGCAAACTCTCTAAACCAAGACGATTGGCCTCCAAATCTGACAAGGACTGGGAAAGGAGCTCAATCTCTTTCGAAGCCTGCTGATAGGTTTCTTCTAACCTCTTGTAGTTAGCACTCGACTGTTTGATTTTCTCCTGCTCTTGGGCAAGACTCTGGGCATAGATAATAGCCTCTTTCCACGCTTCCAGTTTCCCTTCTTTTTGAAGAAAATCCTCAGATTGAGTTGCAAGCGTCTCTTTTTGAGCCTTGACTTCCTCAAAAGCCTGCTCCTGAGCACTAAGTGCTACCTGAGCAATCTCCAGGTCCCGTTCTAATTGCAACAACTGCTTCTGATACTGCTTCAAGCTGCTGATGGTTTCCTGCAGCCCTTGGGCGAACTGCAATTCCTCCAGATGCGATTTCGCCTCTGCTTGTCCCTGAGCCCCTTCCTCAATTTCTAGACGGTAACGCTCCTTGGCTTGCTCCAATTCTTGAAAAATCTTTGTCAAATCTTGGGCAGTTTGCAAGCTCTTCTGCAGTTTTGCCAATTCCTCATGAGCAGACTTCAAGATGTTTTTTTGCTCCGTAATACTTTCTTGACGCTGAGACAAAAACTCTTCAAGACGTGCCAATTTTTCAGAGGCTGGCGTTTGGGCCAGAGCAGCTAATTCCTCCTCAGACCAGACCTGACTGGTAAAATGGCCATCGAGCTGAGCTTGGCGCTTCTCCATATCCTTGTTGCTCTGGCGAAGACGCTCTTCCAGGCTCTTTTGAAAACGGTCAAAAATACCTGTTCCAAAGATTTTCTTCAAAATTTGAGTCTTGGTCTTGGAATCTTCCTTCAAGAAACGGCTGAAATCATTTTGCGGAAGGAGGATAATCTGTTTGAACTGCTCGGCATTGAGACCCAAAATCTGCTCAATCTGGTCACTCACTTCCTTGATTTTATCCCCAAGCTTTTCAATCTCCTGACCACCAATCTTATCCACAATGACTAAGGAAGCCGTTGCTTTTTGCATGGTCGTACCACCGCCTCGCTTGGCCCTCTCCTGCTGGAGAATTCGCTCAATGCGGTAAAGGTGGTTGCCTTGTTGAAAGTAAAAAGTCACCTTGGTCAAATCATCCTCTGGACCAGCGAAGGTCGACCGCATCTCCTCAACGTTGCGATCGCCACTAGTCGTCGCAAACAAGGCCACCGTCATGGCATCAAAGAGAGTACTCTTACCAGCCCCTGTGTCCCCACCAATCAAAAAGAGGGGAGCGTGGTCAAACTGGGTGAAATTGATGACTTCCTTACGATAAGGTCCAAAATTGGTCAATTCTAACTGAACTGGTCTCATTGTCGGCTCCCTCCAATCTCCTCAAAAATACTTTCCACAAGGGCTGTTTGTCTCTCAGACAAGACATCGCCCCCAGTCACTGTCTGGTAAAAATCAGAAACAATTTCCTGCGGCGATTGCATTTCCAAATCTTTTAAGTGCTGATCAACAGTCACGTTTTCTTCCCTGACATCACCAAGACGACTGAAAGTAATTTCTACAATATCTGTCCCATAAATTTCTTCCAGACGGGCACGCACATTGATACCCTCTAATTCCTTACGACTGGACAATTGAATATCAAAGGCAAACCAAGCCTTTTGGCAAGGCTGTTCCTTATAAAATTCTGGTGACATCAAGGTTTCAAAAGTTGCCTGCAAGGGCAAAATCGGTCGTTTGACCTCTAGAGGATGGAAGGTCTGGGACAAGTCACCAGTTGCATCCAATTCAACAACATAAACACCCTTTTCTTCCTTACGCTTGGCTTCTTTGACATTAAAGGCGACTGGGCTTCCTGAATATTGCACGCGCTGGGTCGGACTAGCAAAGCGGGTATGGATATGCCCCAAGGCCACATAATCGAAAGCCTTGAAAAGGTCACTAGTCACATTGGTAAGCCCACCCACCGTATTACTGGTTTCAGACAACATCAATTCTCGTAAACTTTGACCATCTTGGTCATCCTTCTTAGAAACCGCAAAATGCGTCACCAAGATATGTGACTTGTTATGATCAAAAGCTTTTTCCATATCCTCAAGAATGTAGGCCAAGGCATCACCAATCCCCTGAATCTCCTTATCCTCATCATCCTTATAGTAAATACGGGCATCAATAGGATCGATAAAGGGAAGTAGGAAAATCTGGCAGTCCGCCAACTCAATAGGCTCAAAAGCCTCCTCCAAACGTGTGCTCAAATGAAGGCCCTGAGGTTGAAAAAAGTCTCGTCCAAAATGCAAACGTTCAGCCCCATCGTGATTACCACTGATAGCATAGACAGGAATCTGCTCCTCTAAGACCAAACGTGCCAAGGTCTTATTAAAAAGCTTAATGGCATCTACAGGCGGCACCGCACGGTCATAGAGATCCCCAGCAATGATAACCCCATCCACCTGTTCAGAAATAGCCAAATCCACTATCTGTTGGAAAGCCCACTCCTGCTCCTCCAGCAAAGACCAGCCATTGAGGGTTCGCCCCACATGCCAATCTGACGTATGTAAAAACTTCATGACAGTCTCCTCATTCGTTTTGTCTTACTCTATTGTACCTTATCAAGCTGAATACTGCTTAAAAGATTCAAAAACCTTGGGAGATTCCGTGAATTTTATCCGCAGACCAAAAAATCTCTCCGAGCAATTCACTCGAGAGAGATTTTTTTAGTATTTATGAGAGATAATTAGGAAGAAAAAATTCGAGAAAACCTAATATACATAACGTGTAATAATTTTACAAATACTGCCACAAAATTACTTGAATTTTCTTTCAGAGGTAGTAAATTCGATGTCCTTATCAACAAGTCTAATTAAAGGAGTCACATACTCTGGTCTAGAAAATTTTGGTCCAAAAATTACTCTTTTTATTTGAATTGGGTCCTTACTTTCCAAATAAGGTTTTGCCAAAGTATCACTGTCATATTGTATTCCTATCAGTTCACTTGCTGTTGATTCTATCTTTGCATATCTTAAAACTCGTAATTCTTTTTCATATTGATAACCCGATGCCTTAAAAAGATATCTAATTTCTTCTAATAGTTTATCAACATCGCTAGATAATTTTGAATTTTTCACTGTGTCAATCTCGTCCATTTTTTCTTTAAGTTCCTCTAATAGCGAGGTAACGTTCTCTATCTCTTTTTCTGTCAAATAGAAATCCTTCTTATTATCACTAGAAACTATTACAAGATTACCATTGTTTAACTCATTTTCATCTAAATAACAAATTTTAAAAAGATTATCTTTATCTGAATTCGATTCTTTTTCATTTGCTATATTATTATAAGTCTTAGAATCCAATCTTCCACTCAACCATTTTAAATCGTCAATAGAGTTCACTAATCTAAAACTATCATTCTTTAATTCAAGAAATACCCCCTCTGCATTAGCACCGTACTGTGACCACATTGTTAAATCATCAATTGCAGTGGTTAAACACATAAGAAACCATGGACTCGGATTTAAAGAATTGTTAAAATTATTTTCTTTCTGTTGCAATAAATATCTATCTAAAATTTTTCCCTCTTCCGGATCATTCATATAGTCGACATTATACAATCTTGATTTACTAATAATTTTGTATGTACTTTTATTTGAAATGTTTTCTTTTTGATTCAAATGAATATGTAGAGTTCTCGCTGTTGTATAGTGACCTAATCCTCCTTCTGGGAATTCTTTAACAGCTAATTCAAACTTTATATTTAGCACTAAGCTATAAATATCTAGTATAAGCTCCACCCCAATATTATCATTTTTATATTGTTTCAATAAATTTGATACCATACCATTATTAGTATTCTTTATAACATCTATATCTTTTGATTTATCAACTATTCTACAAATCCAGTGCTTCAGGCCCCCCTCATCTCCAATGTTATTTTTTATCCTCTGATTAAGTTGAGAAATAGCCTTACTAATTAAGTTTACAACCATTTCTACACTTTTTTTGAAAGAAAAGGTAATGAATCACAAAATCTTTTTAAATTTTCTTCTAATTTCGTGACATCACTCTCTTTTCTAATTAAAATTACAAGTATTTCAACATAATAATTTGCAACACTTTCTTTTTTATCATAACTATCATATACTTCAAATACCTTTTCAGCAATCTCTCTTAACTTCTCTATATCTCCCACTTTTTCCGCGAAAATCTCTGATATAATAATATACCCAGTTTTTCTTATTTCTACATACAGATCCTTGTCACCAAATGTTTTTGAGCATTTATCATAAACAATAGTAGCTCTATCATATAATGTATTTAACTCTTTTTCATCTCCCACTCTTACAGCTATTCTACAAAGTAAAAGAAGGTAGCTACAAGAGATATAAGCTGATTCAGAATGCTTTTTATAAAAACTATCGGCTTTATCTGCGATATCTTTTAGGGCACTCCCATCCTCTTGTTGTATAGCCAAATCTTCGAGTATTTCGAGGTATTTAATGGCATTTTCCTCTACATTCGGACTCTTTAAATACTTTTTTTTGATTTTTACATATTTTTCAAAAAACTCTTGATTTTTATCACTACTCATATTTCCTAATCCTTCTTTCTTATTTTGTTTTACCATAGCGACGGTATAATTATACCAAAGAAGACGTTACAATACGATAGCACTTTCGAAATTATTCAAAATCCATAAGAATTTCCTTAACATTTACAATTAAGCGTAAACCCAAAAAATCTCTCCCGAGCAATCACACTCGAGAGAGATTTTATTTTTGGATTTTATGAGAGATAAGGTGTGGAAATCTTAGTCTTGGTTTTTACGACGATTCATAGCCGCAAGTCCTGACATAAGTCCCATAACAACAACACCCATTGCTGCGAGGTTGTTATCTGATTCACCTGTTACTGGCAATTGTTCGTCGCCTTCTTTAGCTTTATCAGAACCATCTGCCTTCTTACCATCTTTGTTTCCAGATTTCTTCTTATCTGAACCTTTACCATCTGAAGCGCCATCGGCTGCTGATCCAGAACCTTTAGATCCTTTAGATCCGTTTGAGGCCGCTTTTACAGCTTTAGAAGTTGAATTTCCACCATTTCCAGATTGACCATTATTACCATTTGAAGGTGTTGAGCCATCTTCGACCTTACGATAGATATAGGTCACGACTGTTTGACCTTTTGTCATCTTGTCTGTAGATTTACCTTCTTGACGAATCAATTCGTATTTCACACCATTACGGTAGATATAACGGTCACCGTGAACGTTAACTTCAGAACCAACAGAGTTAGTGATCACAAGTGGCATCTTGATTTGGTTACCATACTCGTCACGGTAGATAACAACGATAGTACCAACTTCTTTGTTAACTGCCGGTTTAGCAGGTTCTGCATTAACCACCTTGTAAACAACCTTTGTATCTTCACCAGGGTTGCTTGGTGTCACACCAGTCTTATCAGCCTTGTAACCTTTCACTTCAGGAACAAGAGTCATAGCAGCCTTAGTTGGATCGTTAGGATCATTTGTGTAAGTAACTGCTTCAACACCTGGGATTGGATTACCTTTTTCGTCAACGGCAATAATCTTACCAAATTTAGTGTAAGTAACAGTTTCAACCTTGTTGTCCATAGTGACATCTTGAGAAGCCACACGACCTTTATCTGCGAAGTAACCGTTTACCATTGGTGTAATCACGAGATCAAACTTAGTCTTATCTGCTTTCCATTCCCCTGCAGTAAGAATATCACCTGTTACAGAGTCAAGCGTCAATGAACGTTTCCATTGTGCTTTCTGAACACTGTCTGCTGGCAGCTTAGCATTGCTATCTTTGCTTGCATAGTGAACAGTGTATGTCACATCTTTAAGGTAAGCATCCTTAGCTGGCCATTTTGGACCGTTTGGTTGGTTAGGATAGATTGGTGTTCCTGGTTCGTGAGCATTGTCTGGATTAAAGTCAAGTGCTACACGTTTGAAGCTTACTGTCCAAGCTTGGTCAACTGTGCTATCCAAGTCAAAGCTTGCACCAGCTGGGTAACCATCTGTCACAAGGACATAGCCAAGGTCTTGATAGTGTTTGATACGTTCAGCTGTTGAATAGTTAACCGCTTCACCAGACTTACCAGCCAAAGCAACAGTTTCAAGGGTTGAACCACTTGTTTCATCACGGTAAACAACACTTGCTTTTTGATCGTTCTTAACGTAAACAACCTTAGTATCGCTAGACAAGTCACCTGGTGTTGCAGGTACTACCTTAGCAGTGTAACCTGGGATAGTTGGCAAGTTCTTGTCAACTGCAATCATCTTAGTTGGATCGTTAGGATCATTGATGTAGGCAGTATCAGAGACACCTGCAATTGGCTTACCATTTTCATCAACAATGACAAATTTACCAAAGGCCTTATACGTTACGGTGTCAGTTGCTTCTGGAGCATCTGGAGTTACTGTCTTACCACCTGCTACCGCTTTATCGGCAAAGTAGCCGTTAACAACAGGAACCTTAACTGTACCGTAAGTGTGGCTAGTTTCATTCCAAGTCACCTTACCAGTCGCTTGGTTATCCTTACCTGCAAAGGTATAGTCAGATTTCACATCTGCAGTTGGAGTTTTATCGCCAGCACCTTGGAAGGTAACTGTTTGTTTCGTTGCCTTAGTCACATCGTTAACGATTGCTACGTAAACGACACGAGTGTCTTCACCTGGATTTGATGGTGATGCAGGGACAACCTTAACAGTGTAACCAGGAATACTTGGAAGCGTCTTGTCGATGGCAATCATCTTAGTCGCATCATTAGGATCGTTAGTGTAGGCAGTTGTTGATACACCTGGAATTGGATTGCCATTTTCATCCACAGCGATAAATTTACCAAAGGCTTTGTATGTCACTGTGTCTGTTGCATTTGGTGCATCTGGAGTAACTGTCTTACCACCTGCTACAGTTTTATCAGCATAGTAACCAGTAACAACCGGAGTCTTAACTGTTCCATAAGTGTGAGTCGTTTCAGTCCAAGTTGTTGTATTAGTTGTAGGATCTTCTTTACCGTTGAAGCTAAAGTCATTTTGAGTGTTAGCAGCTGGTGTCTTCGTATCAGCACCAGTGTAAGTTACTGTTTGACTTGTTGCTTTTGTGACATCTTTAGTGTCTTTTTCAACGATAATGTGGTAACGGTAACCTGGAGCTAGGTATTGACCACCACCATTGGCATCAATTGAAGCATCCAATCCTTGTGAACCGTTAGCAAATTGAACAAGGTCAACAACACGACTTTGGTTAAAGTCCCAAGTACGATCTGAACGGATTGTTGCAATACCGTTGTTATAGTCGTATTGACGTTCTGACTTCAAGACATCTACGTAAGCATTAGCTTTTGATTTGTCAGCAGTTGCATACTTGATGCGGTATCCTGCTGGTACTGGTGGAAGTTCTGTTACACCAGCATCGTAGATTTTATTGTAAGTCTTACCGTTTGCTGTAATTGTTTCAGTTGAGTTATTGATACGGTAGGTTGAAGATCCAGGAATCTTGTTTCCTGCTTCATCAACATAGTCAATAATACCAAGGTTAGCGTAGTTAACAACAACCATGTAATTACCGTTTGTAACGTAGTCATAAGGTCTCATTACTCCTCGGTTATCACGACCGACTTTGAGGTGGTTGATGTAGTCAATGTTAACAAAGTATTGTTGACGCCCTGGTAAATAGTCAAGTTTGTAGCCGAGGTTTGTCAAGTCAGGGTTTGTTGAGCCTGCTCCAGCATTTGTCAAAACAGCAACCGCATCAGCTGTACGAAGGCTACGGTTTGATACTGCAAGACCCATAGCGTTGATGAGATTTTCAGAGTTAAGGCTTGCTTCAGCAGCATTCAATTCACTGCTTGTCACAGCCAACTCGCTAGTCGCTACTTTAAGGACGCTATTTACAGCGTTAGTCGTAGACTCTGCACTGGCAGTTTCTGCTACAGTCGCAACTGAAGCAGCCGCACTTGTTTGTGCTGATACTTGACCAGCAACAGGAGCTTCAGCTACTGCTGTTGAGCCAAGAGCTTGTGCACTAGTCGCTACAGATGAAGCAGTCGCTGCTGCAGATTCAGAGCTCGCTTGCGATGCAGCCTGAGAAGCTGCTTCTGAACTAGTTGCTGTTTGACTAGTTGTTGAAGTTGCCTGGCTTTCTTGAGTTGCTGATTGTGGCTGTTCACTAGCCAAGGCCACAGTAGAGACTGAGCTTGGTGCGTTTTCTGTTGTTGCTGGCGCTACTGATGCTGTTGTTGGCGTTGATTGCTCCACGACGACATCTGGCTCAGCAGTTGTTTCCATACCTGCGGTAGTTGGTGCTACCGTTTCATCAGCTTGGGCACCCTGTGCATTTGAGAAGATTGAAACTCCCAAAAGGACAGAGGCTACACCAAAGCTGTATTTTCTTAATGAAAAACGTTGGCGTTTATTAAACATATCTCTCATAATAATAAATTTCCTCAATATCCAAATTACTTTATATACAGTTTCCATTTTATACTATAATTATTAAATTGTCAAATATATAATGATTATTGTTCTAAAGTTTAACTTTCATTAGAGAATATTAATTTAAAACTTTTATCTAAGTCCTTTGAAACATCAAAACGTTCGTGCTTTTATTTACCACAATCCTCTGTTTTGTTAGTTCTATAATTTTCAAAATACTTTCATATCAAACCATTTTTCATTAAAAACGTTCATCACCCTAACCTTATTTTTTAGTTTTGGTGATATTTATTAAAATACAAAATACTCTCCCTTCAAAAAGAAAAATTTTTTAACGACTCAACTCACAGTTCTCTCAACCCCTTGCCAATACTGACATAGAGACTCCTTACTACTCCTTTTTCGAACAAACTCAAAAATCCCTTTGGCATTTACCAAAAGGGATTTTTTCATCTATTATTTGAAAATAGAACTTGTGAAACTATCTGTCTCTTGTAGGAGTTTCTTATAGACAGCTTCTTTGAGTTTTGTTGTATGGCTTGTAGATACAGATTTATTGCCATTATTATCTGTTTTAATAGTTGCAGCGTCTTTGGCTACTGCAGCTTTAAACAAGGCTAACAAATCATCGTAAGAGCTTACAGATGTGCCATCAATAGTAACTGTCGTCAAACCATGGGACGCTTTTTCTTTCACTTCTTTGAAGTAGGCCTTCTTGAAGTCTTCTAATGAGTTGAACTTCCCATCAGAAATCTTGTTAATAATAAAGTCATCCCCAAGGGTGTTCTTACCAGCCGCTTTTGCTTCTTGTTTATACTTGTTGGTCGCATAACCTAGGAAGCCTTTTTCATAGCCGTAGTAACCCCAGAGTCTGAAGGTATTGTGCTTGAAGGACATAGCACCTGGAGAGCCCTCACTGGTATTACCACCATAAATGGCAGACATCATAGGTACATTGACATAGGCAGAAGAGAAGTCCTCAGGTTTATAAACTCCATTTCCAGGTCCACGATTGGTCATGAAGTTATTATCCACAAGGTCATCAATAGAAGTCAAGTTAATAGCCTTTTCACTATCACTTAGAGCACGCACCTTGTCGTATTGGTTTTTACTATTGCCTCGTAGCTGTTTATCTACCTTCTTGAACCATGCGTTATTGAGCTCTTGATTTCCTTGACTGAGGACCGCTTCCCCTTCAAGAGAGTCAAGAAGCATAAGGGTATCGTTGTAGCCCTTCATGTAACGGTCGATGGCCTCACGAGAGTTCAACTTGTTTGGATTGGTGTTGTACCACTGGTTACCATCGTTGGCTCTTTCAAAGGTCATGTTAAGGCCTAAGGCACCGTATTCACCTTGGTGACCTTGAGTAGCTGGTGATTGCAACATTCCTTGGGCATAGGCTTCAACATTTGTTCCTTCACGACGACCAAAACCTCCAAAGTAGGCAATACGGTCATTGATATGGGTTGTTTCATGAGTGAAGGCTGATGCACCGTACTCACTAATCATGTTAGACATAACGAAGGTAACCTTGGCACGATTATCATATGGATTGTCGTAGATGGCAGCATAGGCACCAGCCATAGCTCCGTTATCACCGTAGTACTCACCGACTGGTCCATAGATTTCACGGATTGGCGCATAGACTTCTGTACTGTTCTTGAATTGGCCGTAGCGCTCTGGCCAACCTGGCCAACCATGGCCCCAGACGTAGAAACCTTCCCAGACTGGATTGACAATGTCTTTGAACAATTTGTTTTTGACATTATCCGCAGCCAATCTTTGCCAGAAATCAAGATAGTTGATTTGACGTTGAGCGGCTAGATCAATCTCAGGTTTCAACTTCTCTAAAGTTGTATTGTACTTGTTAGCCGTACCATAAGACATGGTGTCATAGGTAGAAATCAAGAACATCTCTGTCTTATCAAGGTTCAACAATGGCAAAATCATCTTGCGGTGGAGACCACGACTAAGGTTATCATAAACACGATACTTGTGCTCACCGACACCTTCATTTTGAGATGCCTTCTCAACAACGTAGACCTTATCCTTAGCAGCATCGATGAACCAATCATTCATATTGTCGATAGTGGTAAAGAGTTTTCGGTTGTAATTAAGGAAGTCGGTCAGATCACTAGAAAGGGTACTTTTGGCGAGAACTTCACCAAAAGCATCGTATGTTCTTGAACCACTGATATTATTTTCCTTAGAGCCAATCTCAATCAAACGGTCAAGGACATCCACATTTTTACCATAGAAATCTGGTTTGAAGAGCATGATTTCCTTGATATTAACATCATCGAACTTAACACCATAGTAGCGATTCAAGTAAGTCAAGCCTAACAAGAGGGCCGCTTTATTTTTCTCAACCTTGTCAAGAATCATTTGTTGGGCAGCTGGTGATTGGTTAAGCTGATGATCCTCATTTTGAACCAGCTTAGTCACCAGGTTAGTTAAATTAGCCTTAACAGCGTCAAAACTTTCTTCCAAGAAGAGGTTCTTGATAGCATTGACCTTATTTGGACCTGTACGACCAAGTTTTTGGTAAATCGGATCAGACTGCAACTCAATCGGTTTCAGGATATCTACAATACCATTGATAAGACTTGAGTGGTCTTTTTGAACGATATTCGGCGTGTACTTGATACCCAAATCAGTAACAGTGTACTCCTTAACGTTGCTCAAACCTTCTGAACTCTCTGAAAGCTTGAAGTAGTCTTTGCTTCCATCAGCATAGTGAACAATAATCTTGTTAGCATCGCTTAAGTCTGTGACAAAATTACTGTCTTTCATTGGTGTCACTGAGAGTACATCTTTGGTATTCAGGTTATGGTCTTTAGCCAGTTTATTTGCTTGATAGACAATATAATCCTTGTTATAGAACGGTTGAAGTTTCTCAATATTCTTGTAAGCCTGCTTGTATTCTGGCTTATAGTCTTGAATATTGGCAAAATCAGCTTGACTAGAAACATTGTTAAGAGTATTCAACTCGTAAGGCTCGCTAACAAATGTATCAGCTGTGATCTTGTAACCTTCAACACGCTTGTCAGCTTCTTCCTTAGTCAAATGTTTGAGTTTTTTCGGACTCTTGGTATCTCTACCAGTGCCATCTTCGGCCGAGCTATAGCCGACAACACCAAAGAGATCTTTGATATAAGGACCACCATCTTCATCATTGACATCATTCGAAGCAAAGATTTCTTGACCTTTAATAACCTTGGCATAGGTCACGTTGTCTTGAACAGCACCGTAAGGCCATGTCTTGGCAACAATACCACCGACATTTCTTGTGTTTTTAACATCAAGAACACCTTTGGCTACTGAATTTGTTACCCTTGCCTTCGTTCCTGATTTCCAACTGTTGAGCATGTAAGTGACAAATGGCACCAGCATACTTGCGTTGGCATTATTGGCTGTAATAGTCGCATCCACATAGGCTCTGTTGACAAATCCCATGTAGTTTGAACCAGCAATCCCACCAACTGTCGAGTTATTACCGACAGAGTTAATCTTACCGACAAAGGCGACATTCTCAATTTTGCCATCTTCATCAATCTTATTGACAATACCTGCCACGTCATTGTTACCAGTAACCGAACCAGTCACCTTAACATCTTCAATCAGACCTTTGTTTTTAAGGTTAAATCCAAGTGTCGCGATTTGATTTTGATCAGGGCGATTGATGTCTACATTTTCAAAGTTGATGTTCTTGATAGTTCCGCCATTGATAACATTAAACAATGGATGCTCTAAATCATAGATGGCATAGCGTTTGTCACCATCACTTAGCAACTTACCAGTAAATTCGGTCGTAATGTATGATTTGCCGTTTGGAACGACGTGACGAGCACTCATGCTTTGACCCAGTCTAAATTCTCCTGATGGATTAGCCTGAATGGCATTGACCAACTCAGCAAAATCATAGTAAACATTGGCTTGACTGGCCTTCGGTTTCTCAATGTAATAGCTATAAGTTTGTGCAAAATGGTTTTGGGCATCACGTTGCACCAAATTGTCTGCTTCTGCAGTTACCTTATAAACCGCCTTGCCATCAACTGTTGTCTCTTCGATGGCTTTCACTGCCAAGTAAGTGGTCTTCTGATCCGAAGAAGTCATCTTCAAGTAGTAATTCGTGAGGTCTTGAGGCACAGCTGTCAGGCGGGTCTCATCCACTTCTGTTTGATTGTCATACTTAATCAAATCCGTACGGGCAAAATCTTTAAGCTCAACCTTCTTGAGATCAAGTTGGATAGTTTGGTCTGCCAAAACCTGACTCTCCTCACCATTGCCACGATCAAAGGTCATGGTTGTTGTAAGCGTATAAGGCTTGTAATAGTCTAAGTTTGTTAAATCAGCAGTCAAGGTCGTGCTAGGAATAGTAAGCGTTTGGACAACCTGTCCGTCTTTCTTAAGCACTGCTTTAATAGTCGTAATAGCTGCTGAACCAGGATTAGTCAATTGGTAGTTAAGCTTGGCACTTCGACCCAAGTCATCCTTGTCAATCTGTGTCAGTGTAAGAACTGGTTTTTCTGATATCTTAGTCCCTTTGCGAACGATACGATTTTGGACAGGAACTAGCACTGTTTCAGTAACAGTTGGTTCTTCAGCAGTCTTATTACCCTTAAAGGTCCTATAGACCTTGGTGATTTTATTTTGACCTTTTTGGCCTTCTTGGACAGTCTGCAAAGTGCCTTTCTCAAGTGTGTCATCTTCTTGGACAATTTCTTTAAATGGAAGCTCTACAATAGATTCTTCGGTCGTTGTGCCATCTAGAGGCTTGCTGCCACGACGGATTTTTCTAGGTTGTGGCACCTCAATAACCTTACCTGACACAATAGTCGGCTCACCAACCTTGACACCATCAATGGTTTGGTAAATTTTCTGGATTTCTTGGCTACCTTTTTGGCCCTCTTGTTCAACCACTTCTTCATCCACATACTTGCTATCATCCGTAATCACTTCGATAGGATAATCGATGGCTTGCGTTTCAGTCTCTGTGATACTACCGACAACTGGGGTATGAACAGGATTCTCAGGTTGAACAAGGGCCTCACCTTCGTGGCCTGATTCTTGTGTACCCTTAGCTTCTAGTTTACCGGTATATTCTGGATTCGTTGGTTGAACAGCCGCTTCGCCTTCGTGACCGGATTCCTGTGTACCCTTGGCTTCCAGTTTACCTGTATAGTCTGGGTTAGCTGGTTGAACAGCTGCCTCGCCTTCATGACCAACCTCTTGCGTGCCGTTAGCACTGATTGGGCCGGTATACTCTGGATTGGCGGGTTGAACCACTGCTTCTCCCTCATGGCCAACTTCTTGTGTGCCGTTAGCACTGATTGGGCCCGTATATTCTGGAGCGGTAGGTTGAACCCACGCTTCTCCCTCATGACCAACTTCCTGGGTACCATTGACACTTGTAGTATCGCTACTGATTGAACCGGTGTACTCTGGGTTAGCAGGTTGAACAACTGCCTCGCCTTCGTGACCAACCTCTTGCGTACCGTTAGCACTGATTGGGCCGGTATACTCTGGATTGGCGGGTTGAACTAGAGCCTCGCCTTCGTGGCCAACTTCTTGTGTGCCGTTAGCACTGATTGGACCCGTATACTCTGGATTGGCGGGTTGAACTAGAGCTTCACCTTCATGACCTGATTCTTGAGTGCCTTTAGCACTAATTGGTCCGGTATACTCTGGATTGGTGGGTTGAACCACTGCTTCACCCTCATGACCAACTTCCTGGGTACCATTGGCACTGAATGGGCCGGTATACTCTGGATTGGTGGGTTGAACTAGGGCTTCGCCTTCGTGGCCAACCTCTTGTGTGCCTTTAGCACTGATTGGTCCGGTATACTCTGGATTTGCAGGTTGAACTAGGGCTTTGCCCTCGTGACCTGACTCCTGACTACCTTTTTTCCAACTGATTCCCTTACTATCCTTATCAGCTGTCCCCTGACTAACTGTATTATCTTCTTTTATTGAAGACTCAAGTCCTTTGATAGTATTCTCCAAAGGTTGTTCAAGCTCTGGCTTAGCTGAGTAACGCAGATAACCGACATACTCATAACCATCAATTGTAATAACACCCTTGGCCAAATCTGCTTCATTTGAAACAGTAAGAGTCTGATTATAGGCCTGCAACTCCTTGTTTTGCAAGGCAAGAACCTCTATGGGAACAAGGAGACTTTGCCCTGCAGCCCCAATCAAGACCAAACCAATAATTTTTTTACGATGTTTTTTTGATAATAGAAGGACAGCCATGGTCGCTGTTGCCAGTCCTAAACCTGTCGCTGCCCAGTCAGAACTTCCTGTCTGTGGAAGAGTAGCTTGACTGTCTCCTTTTCGTTTATAGACCAGATAAAAAGTATCATCATTTTGATATTCCTTAGGGATAGCATGGACCACTTGCTTCTGCTCTTCAGCTGTCAATTCATTTTCAGTGACATAGGCCATATGCACCGATGCATCTGTCGTAACCTGGTCTGCCGAAACTGGTTTAGACACGAAAAGACCACCTGCTAACAAGAATGTCCCGATAGCAACTGGTCCTACTCCTACCGACAACTTACGAATGCCGTATTTTGTCACTTTTTCAAAAACATGATTTGCTTGTTTCATTCAAAATCTTCCTATAAGTTAATCCTTGTACCCCAAATGGGCGTCAAAAACAAAGACATTATTGAAAAAATACGCACTCTATACATTTATTAACCTTCTTCCGAAGTCTATCATATCCTTTTTTTAATCTTTAAGCAAGCATTTTCTCTAATTTTTAATCAATATAAAAAACAAGTTGCGATGGGTAACTATGCTCTTATGAAAATTAAAAAACCTTTTCATATAAGTATTTTCATGCATATCACTATTTATAGAAATCTTTCTATAAAATCTAAGTCACTAATTTCTTTTTGAAGTAGCCCCCTCACCTTTCAATTTTTATCTAATTTTTTAATATAAATAAAAACAATCTCGAAACAGACATAAAAAAGACCCACCCCTATCGGGATGAGTCTCTTTTTTCGAAAACTGAAATAGTCTAACTAACTATGTTGAGGGATTTAACCTATGAACTATCTTAGTCTTCTTTTTTGCGTTTTCCTGCCAAACCAAGTCCAGCTGCCGCAAGGATTCCTCCGAGAGCCATAGCTGCCATAGACGCATCATCACCTGTTTCAGGAAGTGCTGGTCCTTTAGGAGCTTCTGGTGTAGTTGGTGGTGTCACTGGTGGAACCACTGGAGTTGGAGGAGTCGGTGGTGTTGGAGGCGTAGTTGGTGGTGTAGTAGGAGGTGTGTTTGGTGGAGTTGTTGGTGGTGTATATGGTGGGATAACAGTGTTGTTAAACTCAGTATCTTCTGGCAATTGAGAAGTTACTGTCAAGACTTTACCGTCTTTAGTTACTGAAACAACGACTGTAGCTACCATCTTATCGTAGGCAACAGTTGCATCGTTACCTTGTACTTCTTCTACTGTGTAGACGTGAGTACCTTCTTCACCACGTTTGTACTCAAGAGCTGAGAACTTGATCTTACCGTTAGCATCATTGCTTACAGTTTCGATCACATTACCCTTGCTGTCTTTAAGTACGAAGCTAAACTCACCAGCTTTAAGTTCACGACCTTCAAGTTTCTTAGTGAATTCAAACTCAACCTTAGTTGGGATATTGACTACACGTTTTTCTGTTGGTTTTTCTGGTTTTTCAACAGATTTCTTAGTTGGGTCGTATTGGTGAACGATTTGTGACGCAGTATTTTCGATGTCTACACCATCTTTAGCAGTGCCTTTGATAGTTGCAGGAATATCGAACTTGTAGTAGCGTCCGAATGCCAATTTGGCAGTATCAATCACTTGTGTGTTTTCTGCATCGCCAAGTGACTTAGTAAGGTCAGCTTTAGATGTTGCAGTAATCACACCGTCAACGATTTGGATGTCGAACTTAGCTGTCACATCTTCTCCTGTTACAGAGTCGTATGCTTTAATATCAGCAACATTGATGTTCAAGTTTTCGCTGTCATATTTATCTGTAACACCTACAGATTGGATATTGTGAGCTTCAGTGAATTTAGTTGTATCCAACCATACTTGGTAGTATACTTTATCACCTTTCTTGAGTGTCTTAGTATTGATATTTTGAGCTTCGTTGTTATCAGTCTTATCAGCGTAAGGATTTGCATTAGTGTCTGCAACCTTATCTTTCAATTCGCTATCGTCATCGAGAAGTTTAACTCCTGTAAGATCGAATTTAGATTCGTTAAGGATGTATTTCTCTGGGTTGAAGTCTGGAGTATCTGGAGGAGTTACTTTGTTGTTGAACTCTTTATCAGCAGCATCTGTCACGTTAGTGATAAGTGCTTTAGCTGTTCCATCATGTTTAACTTCAACTGTAACAACAGCTTTCATACCGTCGTATTGAACTGTGCCATCAGTACCTTTAACTTCTTCTACTGTGTACTTGTAAGTACCTTCTTGGCCTTTCTTGTACTCAATAGCTTTGAACTTAACGTTACCTGAAGCATCGTTCTTAACAGTTTCGATGACATTTCCTGCTTCATCCTTCAATTGGAAGCTGAATTCGTTAGCTTTAAGCTCACGGCCTTCAAGTTTCTTAGTGAAGTTGAATTCAACTGAGATTGGAACGCTGTTTACACGTTTTTCAGTTGGTTTAGTAGGAATTTCTGTCTTCTTAGTTTGTGGGTTGTAGAAGTGAACTACTTGTCCAGCTGTATTTTCAATATCTACACCGCCAGGAACAGAGTCTTTAACAGTGGTTGGGATATCGAATTTATAGTAACGACCAAAGGCAAACTTAGTTGTGTCGATGATTTGAGTATTTGCATCATCTCCAAGTGACTTAGTGAAGCCATCTTTAAGGTTAGCAGTAATCATACCATTTTCAACTTTGATGTCGAATTTAGCTGTTACATCTTCACCTGTTACTGAATCGTAAGCTTTAATAGCTGAAGCATCAAGATCCAATTTAGTTTCATCGTAGTCATCAGAGATACCAACTGTTTGGATGTAATCCTTGTTGTTAGCGTCGAATTTAGTTGTATCGAGCCATACTTGGTAAACAAGTTTTTCACCACGTTTAACAGATTTAGTATTCATGTTTTCAGCTTCGTTGTTTGATGCGTCATCAGCATATGGGTTCGCATTTGTATCTGCGTACTTGTCTGCCAATTCTTTATCATCATCAACAAGCTTGTTACCAGTGATGTCAAATTTCTCTTTGTTCACAACATATTTCTCTGGTTGGAACTTAGGTGTTTCTGGTGGAACCACCTTGTTGTTGAACTCTTTATCGTTAGCGCTTGAAGCGAATCCGCCTGTTGAAGCGTGGTTAACGACAGTTGTGAGAACCTTACCTTCCTTAGTAACTTCCACTGTCACAGTAGCTTTCATAGCATCGTAAGTGATTGAAGCATCTTTACCAGCTACTTCTTCAACTGTGTAAGTAAATGTCTTACCAAGATCATCTTTGTTGAACAAGAGTTTTTCAAACTTGATGTGACCATCTTTATCGTTGGTTACTGTTTGAAGAACTTTGTTGTCTTTGTCTTTCAATACGAAGCTGAACTCACCTGCAGTCAACTCACGTCCTTCAAGTCGTTTAGTGTAGTTGAACTCGAGTGGAACTGGAACGTTGTTTTCACGTGTTTGAGTTGGTTTTTCAGGAGTTGTAACTTTCTTATTGAATGGGTTGTATTGGTGAATTGTTTGGTTGGCTGTATTTTCAATATCTACACCGTCGTTAGCATCAATGTCTTTAACAACAGCTGGGATATCAAATTTATAGTAACGACCAAACTCAAATTTAGTTGTGTCGATGACTGGAGTAGCATCTGTTGCACTAATAGCTTTAGTCAAGCTTGCTTTAGATGTACCGTAGAGAACACCATTTTCAACCTTGATGTCGAACTTGTCAGTAACATCAGCACCAGTGATACCATCGTAAACCTTGATATCAGCAGCGTTGATGTCAAGTTTATCTTCTTCGTAGTTATCTGTGATACCAACTGTTTGAAGATTGCTTTCTGCTGTGAAGTCACGAGTATCAAGCCATACTTGATAGTAGATCTTTTGACCACGTTTGAGGGTCTTACCATTCAAGTTTTGGATTTCAACTTTATCAGCTGAATCGTCGTCATCAGCAAGTTTGTTACCAATGATGTCGAAGCTTGGTTCTGAAACAACGTATTTCTCTGGTTTGAAGTTAGGAGTTACGTTGTTATCGAAGACACGATCGTCACCACCATAAGCATCTCCACCTACTGTAGCGTAAGAGATAACTGTTGACAATTGATCTCCTACTGAAGGTTGGATAACTTGGACAGTAACATTGACTTTCATGTTATCGTAAGTAACAGTTGTATCAGTTCCTTTAACTTCTTCTACTGTGTAGTTGAATGTCTTACCAAGATCTGCTTTACCGTAGTTGATAGTAGAGAATTTAACTTTACCTTCGGCATCATTCTTAACAGTTTCAAGAACATTACCTTTTTCATCTTTCAATTCGAAAGTAAATTCTTTATCTTGCAACTTACGTCCGTTAAGTGTCTTACCGAAGATCAACTCGATAGCAGTTGGAACGTTGTTAACACGTTTTTCAGTTGGTTTGTTAGGTGTTTCAACTTTCTTAGTAGTTGGGTTGTAATAGTTTACAACTTGAGCTGCTGTATTTTCAATTTCAGCACCATCGTAAGCACCGTCAGTAACCTTAGCTGGGATGACAAACTTGTAGTAACGTCCAAATTCGAACTTAGTAGTATCGATAATTTGAGTGTTTTCTGCATCGCCAAGTGACTTAGTGAAGCCAGCTTTAAGGTTAGCAGTAATCACACCATTAGCGATAGAGATGTCAAACTTGTCAGTAACATCTGCACCAGTCTTACCATCGTAAGCCTTGATATCTGATTGCTTAACTTCCAATTTAGCTTCATCATAATCATCAGTGATACCAACAGTTTGGATGTTATCCTTATTGTTTGCATCAAATTGATTTGTATCAAGCCATACTTGGTAGTTAATAGTGTCGCCACGTTTAACAGCTTTAGTATTGATGTTTTCCGCTTCGTTTTTACCTACGATTTCACCATTTGAAAGTTTCTTACCATCTGAAAGATCTGCATATGGGTTAGCGTTTGTATCTGCGTACTTGTCAGCCAACTCTTTATCGTCATCAAGAAGTTTAGTACCAGTGATATCGAACTTACCGTTACCATCGCTAAGAACGTATTTCTCTGGTTGGAACTTAGGTTCTTCTGGTGGAGTTACACGGTTGTTAAATTCTTTATCCGCAATGTCGCCTACAGTCGCGATAAGAA
>OGJH01000946.1_pt1 | contig 29858 bp, 25 predicted proteins | sample 1572021 | NCBI WGS metagenome assembly OGJH01 (sample SAMEA2582098, study PRJEB24529) | metagenome | biome: Human gut stool | place: China | collected 2011
AAATACTTGAAAGTATAGTGTTTATGCGGATAATCGAAAATTAGATATAAAATTTATGTTAAATTTTTTATTCTTAGGTATTCAAAGTTTGATGTAAGTGACTCTGAAAATTATAATAATTTTTTAACTGATGAAATTTTGGAGTTAATAAATAAAAATAATATCGATTTTGAAGAAGAAAAAGACATATTTCAAAAGACATTTGATTTATTATACGAAGTAATGGATGAAAATGCCTTTAAGAAATATGACAAAGAAAAAAATAAGAGTTATGGACCTGTTTTGGTGGGAGCGTATGAAGCGATAATTCCTGGATTGACAGCTAATATTGATTATTATCAAGAAAATACAGAGGAACTTAGTGAGGTAATAAAACAAGTATATAGTTCTGATGGGTATTTAGCTGCGATCAAAAGAGGGGTTAGACCAGTTGGAAGGATTAAAAGGCTAGCAGAATTTAGCAAGGAGATATTTTTACGTGGCGAGTAATATTAAAATTAAAACAGTTGAACAGTTAGAAGAACTTTTAGTACAAGATCTTGCTTGGAGGAAAAAAGAAATGATTTCATTGAAAATTTTAGTTGAAAAAGATAAAGTAAATGAACCCATTTTGCTTAGAGCGGGAATTGCATTATTATGTGCACATTTTGAAGGATTTATAAAACGAGCGTCAAACTGTTATGTAGGATATGTTTCGCAACAAAAAAAATTATATAGTGAGTTAAAAGAAAATTTTACTGCACTAAAGATGGAAAAAGAGTTTAAGTCTTGTTCAAAATCGGATAAACATAGTGTGCATAAAAAATTATTGATCTTGCACAAGGAGCTTTTAACAAAAAGATTTATAGAGAAATATGATGAAAACAATCCTTTTATTTCTACTCATTCAAATCCGAGTTCTGCAGAACTAGAAGAGATTTTAGAGACGATTGGTATTGAATCTGACATATTTGAGACAAAAGCTACATATATAGATAGTTCATTGCTAGAAAAACGTCACAAAGTTGTTCATGGAGAACGTTCTGATTTGGATAAAGAAGATTTTTTAACAACTTTTAAAATTATCATTGATTTAGTTGAGGAGTATAAAACTTTATTAGTCAATGCTGCTGATAATAAAATATATATGAGAGGTGGAGTTCATGGGGAATAATTGTCAAGTGCCTACTCCACAAAAATATGCTAATGAACTTTTGGATTGTATTGGATATACTCATGGTTTGTATGATAAGTCAGTATTGGAAAATTCTTGTGGAGAAGGCAATATATTGAAAGAAATAGTCAGAAGATATATAACAAGTTCACTAGAAGATGGATATAGTAACGAGCAGATAATCGTAGGGTTAGAAAATCATATTACAGGATATGACATTGATCATAAGTGTATAACTAAATGCATTGATACGTTAAATGCAGTTGCGAAGGAATATGGATTAACCGGTATTCGATGGAATATATGTAAGCAAGATTATTTAAAGTGTAAGAAAAATAGTTTTCATTTTATTATTGGAAATCCACCTTATATTACATACCATGATTTGTCTACAGAACATAGAATTTTTTTAAAAGAGAATTTTGAAACGTGCAAAGAAGGTCGTTTTGACTATTGCTATGCATTCATAGAAGCAGGTTTAAGGGATCTTGCTGATGATGGAAAGCTAGCTTATCTAATTCCATATAGTGTGATACGAAATAAACATGCTGAAAAAGTAAGGATGTTGATTAAAGAATACCTTAAAGGAATTATTGATTATAAAGGAATACAACTTTTTCCTAAAATACTTACTTCTTCTATTATTATTATGTGTAATAAAGAAAATAATGATAATATATATTATTGGAGTAAGAAAGATGGAGTACAAAAAAACTTATCAAAAGAATCATTAATTGGTAAATGGATTTTTGATAAAGAACAAGAAGAAAGTTTGCGACGCTTTGGTGATTATTTTAAAGTTTCAAATAGTGTTGCAACGTTGTATAATGATGCTTTTGTGTTTGAAGCTAAAGAAGAGGATGATTTATTTTTTTATCTTCAAGACGGAAAAATCGAGAAAGATTTAGTTTTTGATGCGGTTAGTGTTAAAAGTGAGAAAAAATATCAAAAAAGTGAGAAGCGTGATAAAATAATTTTCCCTTATAAAATAATAGGTAAAAAAATTTTTTCTTATTCTGAAAAAGAATTTAGACAAACATTTCCCGAATGCTATGCTTATCTGCTAAAAAACAAGGATAAACTTCTAAAGCGCAAATCTAGCGAAGGCGTACAATGGTTTGAATATGGTCGAGTTCAAGCAATTAATAGTATTTTTGTAGAAAAACTTATTATGTCAGTGGTTATTACAAATAATGTAAATGTTTATAATGCTGGAATTGATACTATTCCGTATGCTGGAGTATTTATTCGAACTTTAGATGAGTATAAAAGTGGTTTAAATGAGGCCAAAGAAATACTTCAAAGCAAATCATTTTATGAATATATTAAAAAATGCGGAACACCAACGACAACGTCTTCATACCGAATATCTGTTACTGATATAGAAAATTACTATTTTTAATGCTACAAAATAAAATGATGTTGCTATAAAGTGATTTTATAGTGGGGGTAGGCAATAAAAAATTAATCTAAAAAATAATATATAGCTTGTATAAACCAAGTATCATTTCTTTAGCATAAATCTATTTTATATAGTTTATTGTTAAATGGAGAAAGATACAATATTAAAAGGTTAATATCAATACATAATGAAAAGAAAAAAATCTGGAATGTAAAATAAATCACCATTCTAGATTTTTTTGTTTCCACTATTTTTTAGAGAAATAAGGAGCAACACTTTTTTGAAAAATAACCCTATGCAAGGGGCAACCAGCTTCATCAGGCATACTTTTAGTTAAATCAAAATGGGATGAGTGATCAAAATAGATGACATAGCCGCAAAGTCAGTAAAATCAAGGCTTCCAGCGGTTTTTGAGGGCGGTTTTCAAAGCCCCAAAAATTCGAATTTTATAGATGACATAGCGTTTTTGGAGTTAAAAACCGATTTTCGGGCAGTGAGGTGAAAAAAATCTCACGGCCTTTTTTCGTCTCTGAAAATCTACAAAAAAGTGGTTTCCAAAAATATAACCATTTTTTGAAAAAATTTTTTCGACAAATTTTGAAGGAAAATGTCATTAAAGTGCCAAAAGTAAAGTTGTATGAACATCCTGAAGTCTTTAAAAAATTGAATACAGAGGAAATGATTTATTTTTATAAATCTTAAGTTTTACATAAAGTGCTACCTACAAGGATGGAATGTTTATGGAAGAACATGAAAGAATTTTAAACCTATATTTGCCAATATTGGTAAATTAACAGAGGTTGTTGTACTAGAATCTTTGTGATATACTTTTTTATAAATGTGGATCTTTGTCTATTAGGGGTTTTAAATATAAAAAGGAACTAGAATGATTGTGGATTAACTATGTGGGATTGATTTATATATGTGTTTTGAAAAAAAGAACATCATGCAGTTGTGAAACGAACAATTATTACAACCCTATATAGCAAAGGAAAGAGGTGTGTTATGGATACCATCAATGCTTTATTACATAATACAAATTCATTAAGAAATGCAACTATTTTAGCGGGAAGCAGAGGTTTGAATAATAAGATATCTGGTGTTACTGTCTTAGAAATGTCTGATCTAAATGAAGAGGGGAGTTCTTTATTAAATCTGAAGCAAGGAGAAATTGTAATTACGTCTTGTAATGATATCAAAGAAAATGTTGAAAAGCAGCTTCAGTTAATTTATGCGTTAAAACAAAGAAAAATAGCAGGTATTGTTTTATTTTATATAGGCTATGTTATAAAAAGTTTGGATTATAGTGTGATTGCGTTATGTGATAAGCTGGATCTTCCATTAATTTGCCCACCTAATGATCCCCAAATATCTTATGCTTCTGTGATGAATGATATAATGGGTCTTTTAATGAGGAAAAGTGAACATGAATCAAAGAAAGAGAGAACTATTCTAAAGGGGATAATGGAACTAAATCAGAAACAAAGATCTTTTTCAGAAGGATTAAAATTTTTAAGTGATTCATATGATATTACACTGATGCTATTGGAAAATAGTATGGAAGAGATTTGTTCCTGCGGTTTAGATATCTTGCAGATGAAGGAGCTGTTGAAAAAACAGGGTTTGTTTGATGATAGAAAGGATAATGTCTTTTTTTTCATTGATGATGGAAATCGGTGTGTTTGGAAAAAGATATGGCATAATAATACGTATTTATGGTTGGGCATGTTTTCAAGAACACAGCAATTGCATAATGTAAGTTTTATTATGCAAAGTTTTGAGATGATTATAGATATATGGGAAAAAGATATTCTTCACAAGAGTCAGCATGAATTGATTTTGTCAATTTTGAGTGATAATAGGTCGCAGGCATTTGCTGTTGCAGAAAAGCAGAAAATTGATCTGGAAAAAGCTGTAGGTGTTATTTGTATTGCGAAGCAAGGAGATTTTGAGAAAAATAGAAATATAAAGATACTCATGGATTCTATTATAAAGCAAGAAGGATTTAGAGTTGTACACACAGAAGTTCAACAAAAATCTGTTTATCTATTATTTGGGCATGAAGAAAATAAATTTTTGGATGTGAAGAATTCCATTGAGAATATATCTAATTTCCCGTATCATACAATTGTAGCAACAGTATATGGAAAGGAAGATTTATTCTTATTTCTGCCTAAAGTAATTGAGGTTTTTGCTGGTCTAAAAGAAATAAAAAACAGTAGAATATATGATCGAAGTGAAATTCAATCAATTCTTCAAATGCAGTTTCTTCTCCATTCACCAATGCGGATACTGTATCAAAGCATGCAAAATAGGCTGGATATATACGATAAGAAGAATAAAAGCAATTTGAAAAAAATGATTGTTGACTGTTGTTTAGAATATAAAATGAATTTGAAAGAGATGGCAAAGGCAGAATTTATCCACTATAACACAGTGCAATATCGAATGAAGAAAATTGAGGAACTCCTGCAGATCAACTTAAAAAGGCCATCAGATATGGATACATTATATACATTGGCTTTGTTTATGAAGATGAAAGAAAAGTGAATAAAGTGTAAAAAAACAAACCATAACTTGGTTTGTTTTTTTTATAAAATTTGGTTTGCATTTTTGTTTTTTTGACAATTGTTTCAGAATTATGGATTTGTATAATTAAAGAAAAATACAAAACAGGAGAGTGGTAATTATGGCAACAAAAAAATTGACAAACATTCAGGAAGCAACAGATTTTGTAAGAGGTTGTACATTTTATGCAACTGGCGGGGGCGGACTTCCTGAAAATGGGATTGAGTCTTTGATGAGCGAAATTAATGAAAAAGGCTTTGTACAAATAACAGATATTTCAGAGATTCCCGATGATGCTGTTGCTGTATGCCCGTTTTTGATGGGTTCTATTGCACCGCATGATGAAGCAACTCTTAAGGAAATGGCAGGTTTTGGTTTTATTGATGGCGTAAATAAAGAAAAAGCCAGACTGGCAAAAGCAATTCAGGAACTGGAAGCATATATAGGGGTAAAAACAACAGTAGTTGTTCCTATTGAACTGGCAGGTGCGAATACTTCTGGCCCCATTTCTGCAGGCAGTTCTTTGGGTATGATGGCAGTTGATGGAGATTATTGTGGACGTGCTATTCCGGAAATTTTGCAGATTACACCATATTTGTATGACAGAAAATGGCTTCCTGTCGCTTCTGTTGATGAATGGGATAATGTTTGTATTATCAAAAAGGCAACCAATCTTCGTGTAGTTGAAAGAATTGGTAAGCTTATTAGCGCTGGTGCATATGGTTTGGCCGGTCAGGCAGGTTTTATTATGAGTGGGAAAGAACTGAAAGAAACCGTAATTGCTGGAACTCTCTCCAAATCTTATGAACTTGGTAAGTTTATTCGTGAAGCTCAGGAAGCGCATCTGGATCATATTCCTCAGAAAATTGCAGAAAAAGTTGGCGGTTGGGTGTTGGCAGAAGGAAAAAGAACAGACTTTGAAGATGAAGATCGAATCGGATACTACTGGGGAACGACAACCATTCAGAGCGATGCTGGAGATGAATACAAAATCTGGTTTAAAAATGAAAACCATGTATGCTGGAAAAATGGAGAACCATTTGTTTCCAGTCCGGATTTGATTTGTGTTGTTGATCGTCATACAGGTGAACCAATTCCAAATCCGAAGATGCGTCAGGCGCAGGAAGTGGCAATCATTGTTTTGCCTTGTGATGAGAGATTGAGACAAGACAAAATCAAAAAGGTATTAGACCCTCAATATTTTGGTTTCGAAGATATTTCCTATGTTCCAGTAGAAGAACGTATGAAATAAATAAGATTGTATATGTTGACGTATAAACCTTAAGGAGTCTGAAAGGAGAATTGTTATGGATCAAAATGTTTATACGCCAGAGGATAAATATTATGATTATCCTGATAGACCTGTACCACATGACAAACGGAAAAGTCCAATCAATATTGCTGTAGTTACAACTGGGATGGCAGTTGCTATGTCAACTTTATATACAGGATCAGCACTGGCGGAAGTTATGAATTTTAAAGAAGGCACGATTGCAATTGTTGTAGGCAGTGTGATTTTGGCCATACTTGCTTCGCTAACTGGGGGAATCGGAGCAAATCAAGGCATTTCTACATCAATGTTATCTAGAGTTCCTTTCGGTAGAAAAGGTTCCAATATTGTTGGTCTGGTTTTGGGAATATCAATGTTGGGGTGGTTTTCATACCAATGTGGGTATTTTGGTGAAACTATCGCGCTGATGCTGCCAGGACATTTTTTGACATCCCCAGTTGTTGCTACAATTTGGGGTGGATTGCTCATGATGTCAACTGCCATTGTTGGCTATAAAGGGATGACTTATTTAAGTATGGTAGCAGCACCGTTACTTTTGGGACTTTGTCTTTACTGTGCCATTATGGCAATCAGCACAACGGGTCTGAGTCCTATCATTGCACATATGCCAGATAATCCTGCTACCATCGGAACTGGTATTACAATTGTAGTAGGTGGTTGGATTACTGGGGCAGTTTTACAGCCGGATATTTCCAGATATGCGAGAAGCAAAATGGATAATTCCGTGGGTGTTATTGTAGCAATGTTTGTTTTTGCTGCAGCAAACTGGGGTGGTTTTGTTGTGGCAAAAGCGACAAATAGCGCTAATATCATGGAAGGCCTCAGTATTTTAGGCATGGGTGTTTTGGGCTTACTGATTGTTGTATTAGGCCAGTGGACAAGTAATGATAATAATTTGTATTCCGCAGCTTTGGCAATTATCAATATTAAGCCAGGGATTAACAAGCATATCGTTTCAGCCGTATGCGGTGTCATTTTTACTGCTTTGGCTGTTACTGGCATCCAAAACCATTTTGTAGGGTTCTTGTCTGCGTTAGGAACATTTTTACCTCCAATAGGTGCTGTTTTGGCAGTAGATTATTACTTACTAAAGAAAAAACATCAATATGATTTCGAAAATATGGATCAGACGACCTCTTATAAACCACTTGCCTTTGTATCAGTTGTTTTAGGTGGAGGAATCGCATATATTTCCAAGTTTGGTTCTACAACAATCACTGCGATTATTCTCACGGTTGTTCTGTATTATGGCTTAAGTAAATTGATGGAAAAGAAAAATGTGTGAGAAAACGCCATGCTGTATGTTCAGCATGGCGTTTTATTTAAAGGAGGCTTTGTAATGGTACAAAAGGAAATTTTAGATTTATGTTTGGAACGGTATTATGACAGAATGATAGAAGGAATTCAAAATAATATGCGTATTCCAAGTGTGAAAGGTAAGCCAGAAGCAGGGGCACCTTATGGGAAATTTGTGAATATGGCTTTAGAGGATGCTTTGTTGCAGGCAAAAGAACTGGGACTTCGTGTGAAAAATATTGATCATAAAATAGGCTATGCTGAGATTGGAAAAGGAGATCAAATGATTGCAGTATTGGGACATTTAGATGTAGTTCCGGCAGAGGGTGAATGGAAACATCCTCCCTATGAAGCAGTCATTTCAGAAGGGATTTTATGGGGACGAGGGGCCTTAGATGATAAAGGCCCTATAATAGGGGCATTATACGCATTAAAAGCAATTCAAGATAGTGGTATACAGCTAAATAAAAGGATTCGTGTCATTTTAGGCACAGATGAAGAAAGCGGGTCTTCTTGTGTAAAGCATTATATAACGAGTAAAGAGGAAATGCCGTCTTGCGGATTTACACCAGATGCACAGTTTCCAGTTATTTATTCGGAAAAAGGAGCCATCCAAATTGTTATTGAACAGAAACTTACAGCAAAAGAGGATATGTTATTTGAGGAATGTAATGGGGGCAAAGCTATAAATGCGGTAATGTCAAACTTTTCAATAGCTTTTTTTGATGAGCAAACGAAAACAAGGTATCAAAAAAACTTTGAAGGGAAAAATGCTCATGCCAGTGAGCCATGGAAAGGAATCAATGCTGCTCTAAAAGCATCGAAGGAATTGTTGACTCTTGACGATGTTCCTGAAGCTATTAAGAGAATGAGTTGTTTTATACAGGAAAGTCTGATGATGTTTCCGCGAGAATTAGAGAAGGGTGTTCAATCCTTTGAAGAAGATTTGGGTAAAATAACGATTAATCTGGGAAAGATGTACAAAAAGAAAGAATCGGTTTTTTACGAATTTGATATCAGATATCCATATGGAATTAATGCAGCAGATGTGATAGATCAAATGGGTCAACTTTCAGGTAAATATGAAATGACAATAGCAGATAAAAAAAATAATCCTCCACTTTACATTTCAAAAGATACTGAGATTGTGAGAAAACTCATGAATTTATATTGTAGTGAGATGGGGGAAGAAATTGCACCGATTGCTATTGGTGGCAGTACCTATGCAAAATCTTTTCCTAATATGGTAGCTTTTGGCCCCATTTTTCCATTTCAAGAAAATAAGATCCATCAACCAAACGAGTCAGTAGATTTAAAAGATCTTTACCGAGCGATTACATTAATTATGTATGCAATGGTAGTCTTGGCACAGTAAATAATGAGCTATTGTATATGCAAAATAAATTGCATACTAGGACTAGTGATCAAAATAGATGATATGGCGTTTTTGGATTCAAAAAACGCTTTTTGGGCAGTGAGATACGTAAATCCCACTGCCTTTTTTTATTTCTAAAAATCGACAAAAAGTGGTTTTCAAAAAACAACCATTTTTTGAAAATTTTTTTTGACAAATTTTGGAAGGGGGTAAAAATATTGAAGGAAAATGTCATTAAAGTGCTAAAAGTAAAGCCGCATAAACATCCTGAAGAAAAATACATTGGAAGCAATGCAGAAAGCGGTGGGAGGATATACTGAAATCGTGGGAATAGATGAATCCTATTAAACGATGACGGGAATTTTGATTGGCTTGAGAGCTAGGATTGCTTCATTAAGTGTAGGGTAGAAAAATTTACAGTTGTGTAGTAAAATAAATTATCTGTTTAGAAAAGAGAAAATGTATGAAATAGGTATATAGGTTAAATGTATTAAGCTATTAGAGTAGTTTTGGATAGATCAAAATAGGAGGTAAAAATGGCACATAAACCATCCTTTGCTGTTGGGGCAGTTGTTTCCAATGATGAAATGCGAAAAGAATTTAAGATTGGTAATATGGGTGGAATGAGAAAATCCAATACATATGGGTGCCTTGTTATCATCTCTGACCATACAAAAGGTTTGTATGAAGATAAATGGTATGGTGACGAATTACACTATACTGGAATGGGTAATGTTGGTGATCAAATACTTACTGGAAATCAAAATGGAACACTCTATAATGCAAACATGGACTATAGTCAATAAAAAAGACACGATTTTTAAATATATTTTCTGGGAACGGCTAGATTCCTTGCCGATCCCAGAATGTTGCTTCCATTTCATCTGGTGTCAGATAGCCTAAAGAACCATGTGGTCTGCGAGAGTTATAGAAGCCTTCGATATATTGGAAGACAGAGTGGTATAGGTCACGATAGGTACGAAAATTACGCCTGTTGGTTTCTTCTTTTTTGAGATATTTGAAGAAACTTTCGCAGCAGGCGTTATCAAAAGGATATCCCTTTTTGGAGAAGGACTGGACAACATTCAGTTCATCAAGCAGTTTTCGAAATGCAAAGGCTGTGTACTGTGATCCTCTATCAGAGTGAAACATCAGTCCAGCTGGACAATTTCTGGAATAATATGCTTTCTGAAAGGTCTGGATGACCAGATCTGCATTGGGTTTGGATGATATATTCCAGGAGATAATTTTTCTGGAAAAAAGATCCATAATGATACAAAGATAATACCACTTACCTCCGGCTTTGAGATATGTAAAATCACTTGTCCAGACCAAGTTGGGAGCTTTTTGATGAAAGTTTTGATGCAGGCGATCAGCATAACAACCAGACGACTCATCTGGGCGAGAAATGGATTTTAGTTTTATTGTGGACATAGGTGGAAGCTGCATGGAACGCATCAGGCGGTACACTCGACCGACGCTGATGCAGATGCCATAGTCACGACCTAAGATATATGTGATTTTATAAGCACCGATGCGTTTATCGTAGTCAGCGTAAATGTGCAGAATCATTTGTTTGATGTTCTGATTCTCAATGGTTCTGGAAGAAGGCAGAGAATAAAAATGTTTGTAATAAGTGCTGCGGTTTACGTTGAGTACACGGCAGAGGGTTTTGATATTGTGCTGGAATCGAAGCTTATAAACTGCGCTTAATCTTTGTTTGAGTGTGGCGTGAAGATGGCAATCGCTTTTTTAGGATGAGGTTTTCTTCTTCAAGCTGAGCATTTCTTTTCTGGAGTTCCTGAATCTGTTTCGCAGTCAGAATTTCACCATTAGATGTTTCAACAGTGGAGTATTGCTTGATCCATCTGGAAAGAGCAGTTTGAGAAACACCATACTCTTTGATCAGAGAAGCTTGTGTTTTGCCATTATGATAGAGTTCAACAAGAGTTCGTTTGAAATCCTCATCATAATAATTTTTTTTAGCCATAAAGATACCTCCTTTTGGTGTCTAGTATTATGGTACATCTGTTTATAAATCGTGTCCACTTATTTAATATAGATCCAATATGTGCGTGTAAGTGCTAAGGATCAAAATGAGGATAGACAAATAATCGCTATGCGAGAGGTTGGAGTTTCTGAAAAAAATATTTATATGGATAAGCAATCGGGAAAGGATTTTAAACGGAAGCAGTATAAAAGACTGGTAAGAAAAATGAAAAAGGATGATTTATTATACATAAAAAGCATAGATCGTCTTGGGAGAAATTATGAGGAGATTATAAAGCAATGGAGATATCTTACAAAAGAAAAAAGGATAGATATTATTGTTTTAGATATGCCGTTATTGGATACCCGACGAGGAAAGGACTTAATGGGAACATTTCTAAGCGATATTGTATTGCAGGTGCTTTCCTTTGTAGCGGAAAATGAAAGGTCAAATATTCGCCAAAGGCAGGCAGAAGGAATAGCAGCAGCAAAAGCCAGAGGCGTAAAATTTGGGCGACCTCCTAAACCACTTCCGGAAAATTTTCATACAGTTTATCAAAGATGGAAAAATGGGAAAATTACAGGTACAAAAGCGGCAGAAGAATGCAATATGCCTATTACAACATTTCGATATAAAGCAGATATTTACGAAAAAACTAATTTTTTGTGAAAGGGGATTTCTGCAATAAAGTGTACTTTTTTGCAAATCTTCAGTAGATTTCTTCACACTTCAATATTAACATACACATTTGTTTTTTACAACAAAATTCCACATAATTAGCACAGCTTAAAGAGTCAGAATTCATCTGCAAAAAAGTACACATTTTGAACAAGATAAAGGAGGATAAACTATGGCAGCAATCGCTTCGGTAATCAAGTACGAAGGCGATAACAGCACCTTCATCTGGAAACACCCCTGTGAGGACTTCAATACATCGTCTCAGTTGATTGTCCACGAATCACAGGAAGCAATTTTTTCCTAAATGGACAGGCACTTGATTTGTTTGGACCGGGACGGCACACGTTGGAAACAGGGAATATCCCACTCCTGCGTCATTTAATCAATATTCCGACTGGCGGCGTGAGTGCATTTCATTGTGAGGTCTATTTCATTAACAAAACCGAACAAATGGCAATTCGCTGGGGAACGGACAGCAAAGTTCAGTATGTAGAGCCTACATATAAGTTTCCGATTTCTATTGGTGCAAACGGTGAAATGTCCCTTTGCGTGGATGATTCGCGTAAGCTTCTGGTGAAATTAGTCGGCACAGAGCGAGTTCTGGATCGTCAACAGTTAACAACCTGCTTTCGCAGTATCCTCATGACCAAGGTAAAAACTTATATTGCGCAGGCGATGCGTGCTAACGCCATCAACATCTTTGAAATTGACGAAAGCCTTGAAACATTTTCTGCAGACATTCAGAAGCGGCTGATTCCTGATTTTCTTGATTACGGCGTGCAACTCAAACGCTTCTATGTTACTACAGTGGTTAAGCCGGATGGTGATCCGCAGTATGAAAAGTTCAAGGAATTGCATTTCCGTCAGTATGCCGATATAGCAGAGGCAAAGCTGAAACAGCAGACCGATATGATCCAAGCACAGACCGAAGCACAGAAAGTTGTTATTGATTCTCAGGCGCAGGCAACCAAGCGTATGCAGGAAGGATATACCTACCAACAGGAGCGTGGTTTCGATGTGGCACAGGATGCTGCCCAAAATGAAGGAGCAGGACAATTTTCTAACATGGGTATCGGTTTAGGAATGATGGCTGGTGTTGGTGGTACAGTCGGCGTAATGGTAGGCGGAGCCGTATCTGACGCATTTGCGGGAATAACAACACAGCCACAGTCGGCAGCAAACCGTTTCTGTGAACAATGTGGAGTTGAGTTGACACCGGGTGCAGCATTCTGCGATGAGTGTGGTGCACCGCAGGCAGCGCCAGACACTTGTGCAAAGTGTGGTTTCAAGTTCATTAAGCCTGGCAAATTCTGTCCGAAATGTGGAACGAAAAGGGAGAACTGATGATGAAAAAGAATAGCACAAAAGGATATATAATTCTTGGGATTCTATTTGCGCTGGTAAGCATTTTCGCTTTTGCTGTTCCAACAATAAAAACAGCAACATTCTGGATTGCTTATGTATTTACCGCTGTAGCATTTGTTGCACAGATTTTTATTTGGAAAACTGCCCTTGGAAAGGAAGAAACCTTAAAAAGCAAATTTCTTGGTTTTCCGGTTTTATACATTGCCATTGTATATGCAATCATTCAGATGGCTGCATTTGCAGTATTCCTGTTTGTACCGGCATTTCCGGCATGGAGCGCAATCGTGGTGTGTCCTGTTATTGCCGGTGTTTCTGCGATATGTATGATTACTGCTGATGTGGGACGCGATGAAATCAAACGAGTGGAAGTAAAAGTGCAGAAAAAGGTTTTCTATATTCGGGAACTGCAAACGGAGGTTGAATTGCTGGCTGCGGCTGAAACAGATGTTGATATAAAAACAGCACTTGCGCAGCTTGCTGAAAAAATCCGTTTTTCCGATCCTATGAGCAATGAACAGTTGGCGGATTTAGAAAATAAAATATCCGCTAAAGTTTTGGAACTGAAAACAGCAGCAAATAAGAAGGAGGTCATAGCAGAAATTACTTTGCTTTTAGATGAACGGAACCGAGAATGTAAATTTTTAAAGTGAGGGAACAAATGGACTATTCTGAATTATTTGAAGGGGCAAGAAAACAAATATCTATCATCCCTGATGAACAAATTTTTCTGGCAAAAGATTTGTTTACTGGAGCAGAGTGGAATCAGCTTCAAAAGGGAGAGAAGCTGAGCTTCGGAAAGCGATTTAAAAACGCTGTTATTGATGGAAAATTCCCTGATGTTGTATATATCGGAAAGGCACCAAATAACTCTGCACAATATAAAAAGACAAAAAGAGAGGAACAATGATGAAACAGTTAACTTGTGAAATGTGCGGAAGCACAGACTTGATAAAGCAAGACGGTGTATTTGTTTGTGAGACTTGTGGAACAAAGTATTCCGTTGAGGAAGCAAAGAAAATGATGGTAGAAGGAACCGTTGAGGTCGCTGGTACCGTTAAAATTGATGATTCGGCGAAAATTGCAAACTATTATACTATAGCAGAGAGTGCTTGTGACGCGGGCAATCAGAAAGAAGCGGAGAATTATTGTAATAAAGTTATTGAGATTGAACCGAATAATTATAAAGCGTGGTTGTTGAAAGGTTGTGCTGCAGGCTTGCAGTCTACTCTTGACAATATTCGTCTGGAGGAATCTATCAGTTATTTTTGTAAGGCAGTTGATAATGCACCCGAAGATCAGGTCAAGGAGGTTAGAAAATTAGCGCGCAACGAGTTTTCCAGAGTGGCTTTTGCCCTGATTAAGCTTTGCTGTGACGCTTATTCTGAAAACGGATCTTCCGACATTGAAGATAAAATCCTGCATATTGTAAGACCGTTTGTAATGTACAGTAGGCCGGACCTTTACACAGAGTGTAGTTACTTAGAGTGTGATTTGCCATTCATGGAATTGGGCGAAGATGAAGAAAGAGATATAGAGATAGGTGATATTATGTCCGATATGGCAAGTGAAATTTTCTCTGCCACTAGGTGTGCACGGTGGAGAACCGATTCTTTTAGCACTGGTGGTGTCAGTTTGCTACGTAGAGCCATTGATATAGGGCTAGATAAGAAAGATGGTTACAGAGAAATAATTTCACTTTTGCGTAATGATAAGCTCCGGCTGCGTAATATCCCTACCTCCCAATCGTATGCGTATGTCATTAAGGATATTGTGGAGTACCAAAAAAAGCTTAGGGAAATAGATCCGTCTTATACGGAAGATTTTGAAGACTCTCAGCAAACCAGTAATCAACAGACTGGTAATCAACAGACGAATAGTGGCTGTTATGTGGCAACCGCCGTTTATGGTTCTTACGATTGTCCACAGGTTTGGACGCTACGCCGTTTCCGTGATTATACTCTGGCTAAAACATGGCATGGCAGATTGTTCATTAAAACATATTATGCAATTAGCCCAACCCTTGTTAAGTGGTTCGGACATACCGAGTGGTTTAAAAAAATGTGGAAGGACAAGCTCGACTGTATGGTTGCTAATCTGAACTCTGTGGGTGTTGAGAATACACCATATGAGGATAAGGAGTGGTGAATATGGTTGGAGATTATCGAATGTGCATTGATGAAGCGGAAGTATTTTGAATGTGGCAAAAGCATGCTTTGATGATACCAGTGAATTTCTGTACGGAAAATTGTATCCATTTGTAGTTAATGCAAACTTTTCCTGTGAGTTGTTTATCAAGGCAATCATGATCAAGCAATCCCCTACTCAAGAGTTTAGTTGAGGACATGATTTGAAACAACTCTTTAACGCACTTGATAGTAAGGAGAAGGAAAGGGTTGAATTGTACACAATTCCAAATACAACAAGTCAGTAACTAAGGGGGAACTTGACTGATATATTTTTTATAAGTAAAACAATAAAAGTAGCTAAAAACGAATGGGTGTCGATTTTATCGGCACTCTTTTTCTATGGAGGGATAACATGATTTTATTGATTTATATGGGAGTATTATTCTTTTGCTATGGCATTTATAACCTGTTTTGCTACTTTAGTATGTTCCCGACGGCAAAAGCAGGAAGGCATCTGTTAAAGCTGTATAGGAAGAGAGTGCGCCTTTGCGACAATATTTTCATGGTTCAGTTGGCGGAAAGGTTTGTGAGAAATTTTGATTTTGAACAGAAAGAACCGAGTATGATAAGTGCTGTTTTGAGTTATAACGGTGTGAATTATTCTGCGGCAATTTATCTTTTCAGCAGACTGCTTATAGCGGCGTGCGGCATTATATTATCCTTGCCGTTGGTTTTTATAGGTGTACGTTGGATGCTTGCGATGTGTGTAGGGATAATTCTGTTTACAGCAGCAGACTACGGTTTCATGCTATTACAATATTGGCAGTATATCGATGAATTAAAGCAAGACTTGCCCGTGTTTGGATTACTTGCTGAAAAATATTTTGAAAAACAAGGGGATATGAGCCATTTTATAGAGTTGAGCCGCAGGATTTCGGGAGATGTATGGTATGAAATCTGGTCTGGTATGCTGTGTCAGGAAAAACAGCTTTCAGAAGAAGTGCGGTATCAGAGCAGGGGATGGACAGATATATGGTTGTTGAGATTTATAGAGGGAATGGTATCGGAGAAGAAAGCGGAGTATTACAAGGATTTCTACAGAGACCTATGTAGCGCCCTTTCACAGAAAAGAGAAAAGAGATTACAGCAACACTGCAAATGGCTTAGATTCCTTCCGGGAGTCTTTTTCTTTTGCCAGATTTTATTGCTTATTTCGTTGTTGACATAAGCTGTCCCAGAATTTAGCCCACGGATTTTTATAATTTGTAGATTTTATAAATTTGGTTTTTTACAATAGAGATAGGAATGTATTCAGTAAAGGGAGGATTTTTACGACGGAAGGCATTTATAGATATAAAATTTTCCGAAAGGAGGGCTATCAGATGGACGAGAGATTAACACAGGAACAAAGAGGATTGGTTGAGGAAAATCTGACAGTGATTGATTCTGTAATCAAAAGTTGTGTTCATGTGAATAACAATATCTGCGGTATGGAGTATGACGATCTTTATCAGATTGGGGCGATTGGTCTTTGCAAAGCGGCAAGCCGATATAAACAGTGCAAGCAAGCTGCTTTTTCTACATACGCTTTTCATGTGGTAAAAAATACAATCATTGATTACCTGCGAGGGCTAAATACAAGGCTGCGAGCGCAGAACTGCTTTTTAGAGGAATCCGAGCAACATATAAAACAGCAGTATATGACAGACCTTGCAGGAACTTTATACGAAAGAGAACTTTTACGAGCGTTACAGCAGTCCAAGGGGAACTGTAGCGGTAGTGTACGAAAGGGCATTGAAGCTATAGAACTGAAAATGCAGGGATACAGCGGCAGAGATATTGCAGAACGGTATCATGTGAAGCCCAATTATATTACTGCTTGTATCTCCAGAGCGCAGAAGCATTTGCGGCAAGATGTGGTATTTGTTCGTAAGGTCGCATAAAGGAGAAGAACAAAAGGGGGAACTTACAGGTGATTACATTATATACAGCGGTTGGGAGATATGAATTAAGAAAGAATGAAAACGGCGAAAAGCAGCCGATTGTAACAGTAGATCAAAAGGAAATGGCATTAGGCAGAGAGGAACTGCTGCTCTGGTCCTGCCTGATGTGGGAGATTCTGACGAAAGAAGAAGTAAAAACTTATTTTTTGAAGAAGGCTGTGAGGATGGACGTTTCTCAGGAACGCTTTGATGCAGTTTTGCAAAGACTGGAAGTCAGACAGTTAGTAGTAAGCGCGCAGGCGGAAAAAGGAGATATTGCATTATATCGTCTGTTGGCGAAGCTCTATGTCATACCTCTTGAAAGCAGCTTTATGGTTAAGGTGCAGGCATTTTTTCGTTTTATATTTTTTGAAAAGCTGCCGTTGACAGTGGCGAAGAATGTTTTTCAAAAAGAGAATTACACAGAAATGGAGCGACGTGTGCTACATCTGGCAAGAAAGGCAAGGTTATCCTGTGCAGAGATTCTTGCATGTATCGCAAATGATGAAATCGATACTTCTATTGGAAACCAGTCGGAGTTTCAGAAGGAGAAGGCACGCGATAATCTCGGTTTCTTTTTGTGGTTTTGTGACGGACATAGAAAGGCTTTGGAGGCGATTTCTACATTATATTTGAATAAGGATATAATATTTGATAAACGAAAATAAAACGGTTTGAAAGAGAGGAGAAAACAATGAAGAAATTAGGAAAGGGGCTGTGAAAAAACATAGCTCTAAAATAAAGAAGGACCTAAGGTTCAAAATGAGCCAAAGGTCCTTCTTTTGTGTTAAAATTAAGACGGTGTGAAAAAATCTCTGTAAATGGGCTTTCTATGATAGGATTTGAAGGCTGAACAGAAGTATTTCCAACTATCCGACCTTACAGACACTATAGTAACTAAATGCAGGCATGTCAAGAAAATCCTGATTTTTCAGGACTTCTGACATGCCTGTTTTCTGTTATTCGGGCAGTCTGCCGTCGTACATGATGCTCAATTCTCCATAGACACGACCCCAATTTCGAAGAGTCGAAGTCCATTTTTTTGATGCCTCAAAAGTTGCCAGATACAGTGCCTTCATCAGAGCGGTAGGGCTGGGAAATACGCTCCTCTGGGAATTCAGACGGCGATAGGTGCTGTTCAGGCTTTCGATAGCATTGGTCGTGTAAATGACTTTGCGAACCTCGGCAGAAAACTTGAAAATCGGGCAGATGGCATCCCAGTTAGAAGACCAGCTTTTCATGGCATTCGGATATTTACCCTGCCATTTTTCTGTAACGGTTTCCATATTTGCCCTTCCCTGTTCTTCAGTAGGTGCCTGATAAATGCTTTTTAGATCTGTGGCAAAGGCTTTTCTATCCTTGTCTGGTACATATTTCAGTGTATTTCTTACCTGATGTACGATGCAGCGCTGATATTCGGTCTTAGGGAAGGCGGCATTGATAGCTTCTTTGATTCCTGTAAGACCATCAGCACAAAGAATCAGGATATCTTTCGCACCTCTGTTTTTCAGCTCATTCAGTACTGTCAGCCAATATTTGCTGCTCTCATTTTCGCCAACCTGAATGGTCAACACTTCTTTTTTGCCTTCGTGATTGATGCCTAGGATCACATATGCAGCAAGCTTACGGATAACGTTATTATCTTTCACCGAAAAGTGGACGGCATCGATAAAAAGAATCGGATATACTTCTGCCAGAGGTCTGTTCTGCCATTCTTCTATTTCCGGCAAAAGACGATCTGTGATATCAGAAACCATGCCTTCGCTGACTTCAAAACCATAAATATCTTCAATCATCTCAGAAATCTGGCGTGTTGTCATGCCTTTGGCATACATAGAAATGATCTTATCATCGATTGCAGAGATGTCTTTCTGACGTTTCTTGACGATTTTAGGTTCAAATGTACTGCCGCGGTCCTGCGGAATACTCAGTGTGGTTTCGCCATATTTACTGCGAATCTGTTTTTGTTTATATCCATTTCTGGAATTGGGATTTTCAGAGCGTTCATAGGACTCATAACCCAGGTGTTCATCCATTTCAGCTTCCATCATTTCTTTGATGGTATCGCCCAGCAGATCTTTGAGAGCATCCTGGATATCCTCTGCTGACTGGATATCGTATTCCTGCAGGAGTGCTGCAATAATGTTTTTCTTACCCTCGGACATTCTTTTTCTTCTTGCCATAATTTAAGGCCTCCTCATGATATTTTTTATCATAGAAGGCCTTGTTATTTATGTTTTTACAGAGTTTTTTTCACAGGCTCTTATAATTTTCTGTTTTGCGGCGGCACAGACGTTGTTTTATGTGTTTTTTGGGGAAGCGGTTCTTTACAGGGCTTATCCTCTGCTTATTCATATACCCCTTATAATAATTTTGTATTTTATTTTTAAACAAAACATATATGTTTCGGTTATATCTGTAATTTCGGCATACTTATTGTGTACGCCGAGAAAATGGTTTGGAACGGCGGCATCATATTTTTTTAATTGCAGCCCTGTGGCTGCATATGTTGCCGCCATAGCCGTTACAATTCCTTTTCTTATTATTGTTGTAAAATACATTTCGCCTTATATGGTAAGGCTTAAATATGAGAGCAGGGCTGTGCTTGCCGTATTTTTAATTCTGCCTTTGGCATATTATGTTTTGGAATACGCTTTTACGGTATATACCGATTTGCTGTATACGGGCGGCGCTGTTATATTGGAATTTGTGGACAGCTTTATTGTGCTTTTATATGTTGTGTTTTCGCTGCTTACGGTGGAAATTTTGCGGCAGAAGGGTAAAGCCGAAAGGGAAAACCTTATGCTTTCCGTTGCGGCGGCGCAAGCGCAAAAGGAACTGGCAAGAATCTATACCGCCGAAAAGCAGACAGCCATATACCTCTATGATTTAAGGCATCATATGAATTTTATACGAGGCTGTATAGACGAAGAACGATATGAAGATGCAAAGGAATATATAAATAAAATTTGCAATCAGGCAGAAAGCTATAAGGTTGTTAAATATTGCAAAAACGAAGCCGTTAATATTATATTGTCTTATTATGTTGAAAGAGTAAAAGAGCAGAATACCGAAATTGCGGTAAATGTTACGGCAGAGGATTTTTCAAGGTTTCAGATTACAGACCTATGCAGCCTTATTTCAAACGCTTTGGAAAATGCCGTTCATGACTGTGAAAAAACGGAAAACGGATATATTAAGGTTAAAATATACGAAAAAAATAAAAAGCTGTGCATAAATATTGCAAACAGCCTTTGCGAAAACATTGTTTTTGAAAACCATATGCCCGTTGCGAAAAATGCGGGTCACGGAATAGGAGTAAAAAGCATGGCTTCCGTTGTGGAAAAGTACGGCGGAGTGTATGGTTTTTTTGCCGACGGAAACGAGTTTCGTTTTCAGGTGTCCATGTAATAAAAATAAAAAGAAATGTGTTGATTTTTTGAAAAAACACATTTCTTTTTTTGTTTTATATAATATTTGTTTTTTTAAGCACAGATGAAACGTATTTGCATACCGTTCCTGTAAAAAAACCTGTTATCATGCCCGAAACTATAAGCACAGGCACATAAAATATTATTCCTGTCATTTTGGTTACAAAAACGGCTGCACATATCTGCCCTATGTTATGGGCAACGGCACCTATTATTCCGGTGTAGTGCATATGGGTAGAGTCTATAAATTTTTTGGCGAAATATATGCATAAAAAGCAGAATATTCCTCCGCTGAAACTGTATATAAATGCGCTTAATCCTCCGCCAAACATACAGGAAATTATTATTCTTAAAAGCAATATTAAAAATGCGTCTTTTGCCGAAAGAGTGTATATGGCAAAAAGCGTTACCGTGTTTGCAAGACCAAGTTTTATTCCGGGTATTGGGGCAAGAGGCGGTATATAGCTTTCTATAATAAAAACTATAAGAGAAACTGCCAAAAGAAGGGCATCAAAAGATAACTGCTTTGTTTTCATGTTTTACCTCGTTTATTGTGACAATATGTCTATATCGTTTTCGTCATCTTCTATTTTTATTGTTATTTTGTTTGGAAGGCAGACTATAGGCGAAACTCCGTCTGAAATATACCCCTGATGTACACAGGTGTTGTCCGGGCAGTCGGCTTTTATTATACATATCCTGCCTTTTTCCACACGAACCGTATTTGTGTACTTTTCCCCGTCTATATCAAATTCGTAGGGGGAGGAAACTGTGCTTAAATTTATTTTTTTTGTTATTTTTCCGTCTTTGTATATAACTGCCGTATTTCCTTTGGCTTTCATGTTAAGCAGAATGAAGGAAAGCCCTGCGGCAATTATAAATACCGCGACAAATACATATTTTATTTTCTTGTTCATTTTTAAAACCGCCGTTATTTTTATTTTGCAATTTCAACATTGTCGAAGTTTTCGTTTAAAACAGTGAAGCTGTCGGCTATGTTTTGGGAAACGGTAACGGATTTGTCCTTGCCTATAAGTATTATGCCGAAATCGTCTTTGTTTTAATGCCAAAATTTTACGGCTTTTTCTTTGCCGAGAATAAAAAGCGTTGTGGAATATGCATCGGCAAGTGTTGCATCTTTGCTTACTATTGTTACGGAAGCAAGGTCTGTGTCGGCAGGGGCACAGGTTGAAGGGTCCATAATATGATGATAAGTTTTGCCGTCCTGTTCAAAATATCTTTGATATGCTCCCGATGTTATTACGGCACAGTCGTCTACGGTTACAACTGCCGCATAATCGTTTTCGTCAAATGGATTTTGTATTGCTACTTTCCATTGTGAGCCGTCAGGCTTTTTGCCTACTGCCTGCACATTTCCCCCCAATGAAACAACAGCACTTTCTATGCCGTCATTTTTCATTATTTTTGATATTTTATCCGATGTATAGCCTTTGGCTATTGAGCCTAAATCTATAAGCATTTGGTCATCTTCAAGAGATATTGTTTTTGTGGAATCATCGGTTTTAACCTTGTTTGAGTCTATGTGTTCTTTTAACCTGGAAAGTGTCTGCTCGTCGGGAATTTTGTATTCGCCTGTTGTAAAGCCCCATTCACGAACAACGGGATATATTGAAATATCTAAAACACCGTTTGTTTTTTGGAAAAACTCCAATCCTCTTTTAACGAGAGTATATGTATCATCTGAAACAGAAGATTTTTTTTCGGAATTTATTTTTGATATGTCACTGTTTTCGTTTGTTGTGGCAAATGTGTTGTCAAGTTTTTCTATTTCGTTTATAACGTCTTTCATAGCTTTTTCGCCGTTTTCGCCGTAAATTGTTATGTTCATAACCGTATCCATGGCAAAAAGCTGTGATGTTGTTTTGTCGCCGTCTTTTGTTATTTCAACGGAAGAAGAACTTTCTGCCTGAGAAGAAACAGAAGAAGATGCGTTTGAGGAGGGGGCAGAACAGCCCAAAAGAGAAACAGCACTGAAAAGAACGGCTGTTTTAAAAAAAATTTTTTTAATTTTTTTGTTCATATTTTTGTTAGCCTTTCTAAAAAATGTAAATGTTAGTTTTACTTGAAAAATGTTAGTTTTTACTAACTTTATATTTAATATAGATAATTAAAAGCTGTTTGTCAAGAGCTGTTGTAACGCAAAAGTTACACTTGACATGAAAAAAATCCAATGTTATATTGTTAATAAATTGAGTTAGTGACAGCTAACTAAATTGAGTTAGTGGCAGCTAACGATAAATTAACAATACTAGTTATCATCAACTTAAACAAACACAAATTACATTTTATATTTAAGGGGTGGTTATGAAATGAAGTACAATTTGTACAAAGGTGCAGGTGCCAAAAAAGCTGTGGCTATGGCTCTTGCAGCGGCTATGACAGTAGGGGGGGCCCCTGCGGCGTATGCGGCGGATAAATCTCAGATTAAAGATATTCCGAACAACTGGGCAAAGCAGGCAGTTGAGAGTGCAGTTGAAAACGACCTTATGACAGGTTATGAAGGTTATGTAAGACCTGCTGATGACATCACAAGAGCTGAAGTTTCTGTTATTATTAACAAAATTCTTGCCTCAAGCAACAAAGCCGATATTTCATCTTTTTCCGATGTAAATTCATCAGAGTGGTTTTATGACGCAATGGCAAAAATCGTTAAAACGGGAATTTTAAGCGGCAGCGGAAATCAGCTTATGCCTAATAAGGAAATTACAAGACAGGAGGCATTCAGCCTTTTGGCAAGAATTTTTGGCATTACAAACGGCGGTGAAAGTGCTCTTGAAGGCTTTGCAGATAAAGACGAGGTTGCTTCATGGGCGAAGGGTGCTCTTGCGGCAATGGTTGAAGCCGGATATGTAAGCGGCAATGACGGAAAGCTTAACCCAAACGATAACATTACTCGTGCGGAATTTGCACAGGTTTTAAGCAATATCGGCTGCAAATATGTTTTTGAAAGCGGCGAGGTAAGCGGAGATTTTGACGGCAACGTATTTATCGGTTCAAATGACGTTACATTAAGCGGAACTGTAAAGGGCAACGTAATTTTAGGCGACGGTGTAGACAAAACCGTTCTTAAAGATGTTAAAGTAACAGGTGATGTAATTTCAAGAGGAAAAGACGTTGAATTTAACAACGCACAGGTAGACGGAAACCTTGTTATAACAGGCAGCGGCGAAATACCTGAAATCAAGACAGACGACAATACAAAACTTGGCGGCGTTAAGGCTGACAAAAACTATTCATCGGAAAAAGAACTTGAAAACGTAAGCGGAAATGGCAAAAATGTTCACGGAAAAACAGAAACACCTGCCGATACAAAGAAAAATACACATGGAAGTCATCATGGCGGCGGAAGCTCATCTTCTACAACAGCCAAAGGAACAGAAATTGATGTTGACGGTGCAAAATACTATTATTCGACAAAAGCGGCAATGACAGTAGGCGGAAAAACGGTTACGGGCGAGCAGATTGGCGACACAGGCGTATATCTTTATACAACAGCAAAAGATAAAGACGTATACGGCGTTGCAAATGTTCCTTATGCAGACTTCTATTATGCAGAGCTTGGCAATGAGGTTACAGAATCAAGCGATATTGCAGCAGTAAGCAAATCCTCAGATAAGGCTTCTTCTCTCAGAGAAGAACACGTATATGATGCCGTTACATCTGCTACAAATAAAAAATCAAAGAAATACGGCACAACATATATAACGGAAGGCAGCGGAACAACAGTATATATTAACGGCGTTAAAACAGCCGTAAAGATTAACTCAAAACTTTATGCCGCAGCTAAAGCAGTTGCCGCTTCAAAGGTGACAACAGCAAATAAGCTTGCCGAAATCGCAGACAGCATTGCAACTGTATCTGTAAGCCTTCCCGAAGAATACAAAACATATAAAACTGTAAATGCAGATGGGACACTTACTGCTCTTACAGCAGCAGAAGGAGCGGGAGCAGTTGATAGTGCAAGCACAGAAGCAACAATAACAAGTACATCACCTTGGGGCAACTATCAGATTGATTTTAAAAATATGCCTTCCGATATTGATACAAAAACAAATGTTCTCGGTGTTGTTCTCGAAACAAGCGAAGGACAGAAGGTTGCCCTCAGACACAACGAAAATATATATAGTAAGAAGGAGGATATAGCTTTTGTTGTTGATGACAGCTTTACAGAGCCTCATGGAAATGTGCTTTACGGAAAGAGATTTAAGAGCCTTTCCGGAAAAACAATAACAAAGATTACATACCTTCTTTCAAACAAGCAGAGCATGACACTTAATGTAAACCTTCGTTGTGCGGCGCAGGTTCCGGCAGAAAACAAGGTAACAGTTAAGAGCCAGACAAAGTATGTGCTTGGACAGGGTGCAACAGTAACTCTTGATACAAGCAAACTTCTGTTTAAGGATACTGCCGAAGTATCGGTTAAAATGGGAAGAAAAAGAGTTCTTTCATCTGACAAATATTCATATGACGCTTCAACAGGCGTTCTTACAATAAACGGAAACGGCGGAACAGGCGCAGGAGAATATACAGTTGTATTCCATGACCCTGACGAATCAAAAACAGGTTATGCCGATACAAAGGTAAGCTTCACTCTTGAAAGCGATGTTGCTTATGACGATACAACAAAATCCGTATCAAACTATGCAGGTGTAAACGTAGATTCAATTTCTGCACAGAAAAATGTAGACAAAGGAGAACAGGCACCTGCCGCAGTTACAGACAGCGGAATAATAAATGCCAACGGCTTTGTTGATTTTTCAAATGACGCTTTTAAAGGCATGAAAGCAAAGGATTCCTATAAAGTTACTGTTACAACAACAGAAGGCGACAGCTTTAGTTTTAATGTAACAATACCTGAAAAGATTTATGCTTATGCAACGCTTTCTTATGCGGAATACTGGGCAGGAGAAGATGTTTATAAGCCAGACAACATGGAAGAAGCATCTACAGAAGCAGATTCAAGAGGAGAATATGATAAGGGTGCTTTTGACGCAGTTACAAGAGCAACAGCAAACCACGGTATGCACAGAGGCAGCTTTGTTCAGGACGCTTATATACTTGGTGAAAACGGAAAAGAATATAAGGTTGCAAAATGGACAGACGCAAACAACGCTGTTCTTGCTGATGGAAGAACATTAACAAAAAATACTAACAGAGACACTAAAGAAACAACACTTAGTATAGGTGATGAAACAACAAAATATGTAAAAACAGAATTAAAGGGTATTAAGTATGTTCCCGTTGCAGTAGATGCGGCTGATTTCCACAGCCTTTGCGAAAACAGAAGTGTATATGGAAACGGAAGTACACTTGCGGGAGGATATTCAGAAAATAATCTTAAAGCATATAGCGAAACAGCATATGTTGACAGCACAACAAATGGTCTTAAAGAAGCGACATTAAACGGTACAACATGGTCATTTGGTGCAAGACAGACAGGTTCAGGCTCAGGCATACTTGGTGAAGAAACACAGACAGCTAAAGCAATAACACCGACATTACAGAAAAAGAGCGACAAACAGCCTGTCGGAAACTTTGGCGAAATGATAAGAATAAACTTTACAGGCGATGATTATGGCAAACTCGGAAGCCAGATGCAGACTGTTAAGTGGACATACTATGGTGATGACAGCACATATACAAATGCCATTGCAAGCTACGGAACAAAATTTGCCGCTGATAACTGGATGCATAAATCAATGGGTATTCAGCTTGGTTTAACAGATTCTCTCCGCTGCCAGCTTCCAAAAAACAGTGATGGAACAGGCTACTGGAAGGTCACAATTTATGCTCTCGGCTACAATGATTTCTCATATGAATTTAAAGCCGAAGCAGACAATGTAAAAACTCCGGAAGCAGCAACAGCTATGACAGAAGAACAGAAAACACAGCTTACAGCACTTAGAGATGAAGCGGCACAGTTGCTTGAAAGCCGCCCTGATGACAGCGGACTTAACGAAGATGCAAAGTTTAAGTGGAATGACCTTGCAAGCCATAAGACTGAAGCTGATGAGCTTTTGGCAAAAACAGATGCAACAGCAGCAGAAGCAACAGAACTTATAGTTGACCTTCGGGGTCGTATAGATGCTGTAAAGGCTTTAACACCTTCTGCACCTTCTACAACAGAAAGAACAGGTGAAGCGGAAGTTACAGGATATGGCTATAAAGCAAAAGTAAAGGTAACTGTTGACAGCAAAGGAAAAATAGTTTCCGTAACAGACAACGGAACAACAGAAGGATCAAATACATATTGGTGGAATTTAGCTAAAGGTATGTTTGAAAACTTCACAGGAAAAACAGCAGACAATGTTGACAGTGTTGATGCAATATCCGGTGCAACAGTAGCTTCAAATGCAATTAAATCAGCCGTTAAATCAGCTCTCGGCACAACGGCAACAACTCTTGAAGCCCCTACAATATCAGCGGCAGACCTTCGTACAGAACCTGTATTTGCGGCAGATGAAGATGCAGCATTTACAGTTACAGGCGAAGAAGGCTCAACAACATATACAAAGGAAGGCGAAAATGCAGACGCTTCCGACATTACCGATTGGGTAAAAGTTGATGAGAGCAAGTCTGTAGTTGTTGCAGGCCCTTCGAAAGCAGACCTTAATATCAATATTAAAGATATAACAAATGAAAATAAAACACCAAGCATTACAGAAGTAATTCTCAACGCAGTATCCGTTGAGGGCGAAAAAAAAAATCAACGATAACATCGAAGAAAATTAAGTTTATTGAAATTCCCTCTGACGCAGATTTAAGCGGCACTAAGGTTTATGAAGGCAGTGCCGCCTGCGATGGGGCAGACGGTTCACCATATACCGTAAAGGTAAAGGTAACAACAATAAACGGTGTTATTTCAAAGATTGAGGATAACGGAACAGAGGACACCATAACAAGCGAAAGTGACTATGCTTTTTGGTATGGTCGTGGCGTTATGGAAAGCGACGGTATGCCTTCAAAACTTAAAGGCAAAAATCTTCGTCAGGTTATAAATGCCAAAACAACTCCTTATATGGATGATGAAAGCTATGCGGCAGACGCTGTTTCCGGTGCTACGGTTTCAAGCAACTCCATAAAATATGCGGTTATAAACGCTCTTATTTCTTCGCCTGTAAGCGAAAGCGAAAATACTGTTTCGGCTCCGACAGTTTCGGCGTATGAAAGTGGTTTTGTTGTTTTAAATGCTTTAAACAAGAAAATGAATGCTGTTATAACAGGTGATGACGATGTAACAATCCGTTACACAGTTGACGGAACAGAGCCTGACAAAACAAGTGCGGAAATAGGCAAAATAGGATATTTTGGAGATAAGGATGGTGTTGCGTTTGAAGCGGAGCCTGAAAAATATCCTGACGGAAGAATAATATGCCTTAAAGTTGCGGCGTTTAAAGACGGAGAAAAAAGCGATACCGTAACCAAATATTTCGTTTTTGCAAATCTTCATTCCTCACATTCCTATAAAACAGGAACTTATACGGCAACAAGCGGGGATACGGGAGTTACTGTTACGGTGAAAGACCCGAATTCTTCAAGCCGGCGTATAGTAACCGATATAAAGTTTGACGATGAAAGCAAAAAGAAATATTCTGATTTTGCCGAAGAATTTTTAAGCAGAATATATCTTAAACAGGATACAGAGGGAGTGGAAAAAATTTCGGGGCACGAAACGGAATGTGACGAAATACTTTCGGCAGTTAAAAAGGCTCTTGACGAGGCATATATACCGTCACAGCCCACAATAACCCTCGGCGAAGAAAAGGCTTCATATGAAAACGGCGATTTGGTAGGAATTACATTTGCAACACCTACAGAAGGAGCAGAAATTTATTATACTGTTGACAACAGCAACACAATGTCAGGAAGCACACTTTCCGACCCGACAAAAACAGGCACAAAATATGAAGGTACATTTAACGTAAATATAAAAAATATATCCGGCGGAAAACTTTATATACGTGCCGCCGCAAAGAAAGGCGGAAAATGGTCTTCAACTGTAAGAAAGGACTTAACCTTCTTAAAGGGCGTTAAAGAAAATGCCTTTGTTGTAAACGGAACAAACTACAGCAAATGGGATGACGCCGTAAATGCAGTAAACAGCCTTGAAAACGGCGGAATAATAGTGCTTAATGATGATGTTGAACTTAGCAATGAGTCGGTAATGCCGACAAAACCATGCACAATTAAATCGGCAGACGGTAACGCTTATAAGGTTACGGCAAACATTTTAAATGCCCAGTCTGATGTTGTGTTTGATGGAATTACATACGATATTTCCCGTGTATATGCAAACGGCCACAGTGTTACTGTAAAAGATACAATTACCTATAAGAAAAGCTGGCTCGGAAGAAAAATATATGCGGGCGGAACAGAGGACAGAACTGCCAATAACTGCGTTATAACAGTTGAAAAGGGAGATTTTGAAGTTTATGCGGGAAATTTCTCAGGAACATTTAACGGCGATGTTACAGTTAATGTAAGTGGCAGTGATGAGCAGACAACAGTTGAACTTAACGGAACGTATGTAAACAGCCAGACAAACGGAGACGTTATGTTTAATGTTTCGGGCGGAGAAGAAAAAGTTTGCATAGAAGGCTTTGCAGGCGAACTTTCCGGAGGAAGCATAAACGGTACACTTACGCTTAATATAAGCGGAAAGCCTGTGCTTTCAAACAGCGGAGCATATAAAGGAAGCGTTGACAAAGAAACTTTTGGTGTTCTTGACTTTACAGGTGCCGACAGTGAATTTGTTTCCGCAAACAAAGATAAGTTTACAAAGTTTGCCGAAATAAAGGGTGGCGCGTCAACAGCTGCGGATACGGCGGAGATTTTAAGCCTTGAAGAAGCGACAGACGAAGAAAAAGAGGTTTACGGACCCGTAGTTCTTCCTATATATAATGAAGAAACACCTGTAGTGGGTATTGAATTTTATTTTGACGAATTAAATTCGGAAGAAACCGACGAGTTTTTTGAGGAAACGGAAGACAAGGCGGAAATAAAAGATAATTTAACAGAAGAATAAATTAACGAGAGCAAGGGGCTGTGAAAAAACATAGCTCTAAAATAAAGAAGGACCTAAGGTTCAAAATGAGCCAAAGGTCCTTCTTTTGTGTTAAAATTAAGACGGTGTGAAAAAATCTCTGTAAATGGGCTTTCTATGATAGGATTTGAAGGCTG
>OGJH01000949.1_pt1 | contig 29781 bp, 22 predicted proteins | sample 1572021 | NCBI WGS metagenome assembly OGJH01 (sample SAMEA2582098, study PRJEB24529) | metagenome | biome: Human gut stool | place: China | collected 2011
GCGTGACAAATTACTCTTCTCGCTCCGCGCGTGTCGCAGCCGCCCTGCGGGCGGCGAGGCACGAAGCGGAGTGCATTTTCAAAATTAAATGGAAGGCGTGGCAAAAGCCACGCCTTCCATTTAAAGTCTCGTGATGACCGGCAGCACCATGGGGCTTCTCTTCGTCGCCTTGAAGAGATAGTTGCTCACCGCGCTGCGGATCGCGCCCTTGAGTTCGTTCAGGTCGCGCCCGCGCTTGCCGCGGTAGGCCTCCGCCGTGGACATCGTGAGGTTTCTGAGGTCCTGCAGCAGCTCCTCGGAATCCTTGACGTAGATAAAGCCGCGCGTGATGATCTCCGGCTCGGCCAGAAGGTCGCCGTTCTGCGCGGAGATGGGCAGCACGACGACGACCATGCCGTCTTCCGCCAGATGCTTGCGGTCGCGCAGCACGACCGCGCCGACGTCGCCGACGCCGTAGCCGTCGACAAACACCTCGCCCGCGGGCGCATAACCGGGCACGCACTTCATCGAGCGCGCGCCGATCTCGACGGCGTCACCGTTGTCGCAAATCACAATATTCTTGCGGTCCATGCCCATCTGGAGAGCGAGATCCTTGTGCAGCTGGAGCATGCGCTGCTCGCCGTGCACGGGGATGAAATACTTGGGCTTTGTCAGCGCGTGGATGATCTTGAGCTCTTCCTGGCATGCGTGGCCCGAGACGTGCAGCATGTCCGCGCGGTCGTAGATGACCTCAACGCCCTTGCGGAAGAGCTCGTTGATGACGCGCGAGACCGTGTTTTCGTTGCCGGGGATGGCGCTCGCCGAGATGATGACGCGGTCGCCGGGGCCGACCTCGATCTGCTTGTGCTGGGAGAACGCCATGCGGTACAGGGCGGACATCTCCTCGCCCTGCGAGCCGGTGGTGACGATGACCTGCTTTTCCAGCGGCATCGACTTGACCTTGTTGATGTCGACGACGGTGTTCTTCGGCGGCTTCATGTAGCCGAGGTCCATGGCGACCTTTGTGACATTTTCCATGCTGCGGCCCGTGACGGCGACCTTGCGCCCGCACTCCGCCGCGGCGTCCATGATCTGCTGAATGCGGTGGACGTTCGAGGCGAACGTCGTGACGATGATGCGCTGCTTGCAGCCCTGGAACAGGCGGTTAAAGGTCCGGCCCACCGTGCGCTCGCTCATCGTGTAGCCGGGGCGCTCAACGTTCGTCGAATCCGCGAGCAGCGCGAGAACGCCCTGCTTGCCAAGCTCGCCGAAGCGGGCAAGGTCGATGACCTCGCCGTCGATGGGCGTCGAGTCGATCTTGAAGTCGCCCGTGTGGACAACGGTGCCAAGGCCTGTGTGGATGGCAAATGCCACGCTGTCCGCGATTGAGTGGTTCACGTGGATGAACTCCACGCTGAACTTGCCGGCCTTGACGGTCATGCCGCTTTCCACCGTGACGATCTTCGTCGATTTGAGAAGGCCGTGCTCTTCGAGCTTTAAGCGGATGAGGCCCGCGGTCAGGCGCGTGCAGTAGATGGGAATATTCACCTTTTTGAGGATGTAGGGCACGGCGCCGATGTGGTCCTCGTGCCCGTGGGTGATGAACATGCCGCGGATGCGGTTCTTGTGCTTGACAAGATAGCTCACGTCGGGGATGACGCAGTCGATGCCGTACATGTCGTCGCCAGGGAAGGCCATACCGCAGTCGACCACGATGATTTCGCCGCCGTATTCGTAAACGGTCATATTCTTGCCGATCTCATTGAGACCGCCGAGAGGGATGATTTTTAACTGTTCAGCCAATGCTGGTTCAACTCCTTTTGATTCGTTTCACAATAGAATAACGATAGAATTTGTTTTGATTTTGTCATGTGCGTCCGGGCCAAAAAGCGCAAAGCATTGGAGACGTCCGTGCTCTCACTTCGCCCTGCTTCACGAAGCGATCGCACCTGCGGCGCCTTTTGGATCCCTATGGACTTTCTATGAGAACCGCGAAAATGCGGTCAAAACCCGTTGCCGCGGAGGCTCTTGCGCGCATTTTTCCCGCGCGGCCATCCGCTATTGCTGGATAGTATAGCACGTTTTCCACCAAAAGTATACCACATTTTTTGTCGACGCCGAAAAATAAAATATTGATATTGTATCCGCCCGCCCCGCCGTGTTATAATGAAATGGATTATTCCCGCGGTTTGCCGCAGTAATGTCGATCATAACGGGAGGGCAGCTTCATTATGCGGAACAAAAAGATCAGCAAACTGGTAGACCCCAGCTTCCGGCTCTACTTTCTTGTCGGCTTTCTCTTTGCCGCCGTCACGGTGCGCGTGAGCATCCCGCTCGCGATCTGCGAGGCTGCGGCGATGGCGTTTCTCTGGTGGTACTTCCGCCACACGGCGCAGAAGCGCCGCGAGGGCATCCGCCAGTATATCGACGACGTGACCGACGACATGACCACCGCCGACAAGGCCTCGATGCTCTCGGCTCCGTTCGCGATGATGGTCTTCCGCCCCGACACGCAGGAGATCCTGTGGAGCAATGACAGCTTCATGCAGCTCACTGGCGTGCGCGAGGATATCTTTGACAACCGCATCGACGATATTCTCCCCGATTTTCCGACACACTGGCTGCTCGAGGGCAAGAGTGAATGCCCGGACACGGTGATGATGGGCGGGCGCCACTTCCGCGTGTTCGGCAATCTGAGCCATCCCTCCTCCCGCCGCGGCGGACAGAGCCTTCTTGCCACGACGTACTGGACGGACGTGACCGAGCAGGACTCGCTGCGCGAGGAGAACGAGAGCCGCCGCCCCATCGTCTCGGTCATCGTGATCGACAACTACGAAGAGCTGATGAAGGCTGGCAGCGAGGCGTCGCGCAGCGCGGTGCTCGCCGCCATCGACGAAAAGATCAGCACATGGCTCAAGGATTCGCACAGCCTGCTGCGCAAATTCGATCGTAACCGCTACGTGCTCGTCACGACCGAGCAGGAGTATCAAAAACTGCTTGAGGGTAAATTCTCCGTGCTCGACGCGGTGCGAAGCGTCGTCACCGAAGACGGCGTCGCCGCGACGCTCTCGATCGGCGTGGGCAAGGACGTGGATGACTACGAAACGCTCTATCAGAACGCCATGCTCTCGATCGAAATGGCGCTCTCGCGCGGCGGCGACCAGGTCGTCGTGCGCAACCGCCTTGACTTTGAATTCTACGGCGGCAAAGCCAAGTCCCCCGAAAAGCGCACGAAGGTCAAATCCCGCGTGATGGCCAACGCCCTCGGCGAGCTCATTTCCGACGCGGGCCAGATCTTCGTCATGGGCCACGCGCACGCGGACATGGATGTGGTCGGCGCAGCGGCCGGCATCTGCTGCATCGCGCGCAAGCGCGGCAAAAAGGCGCAGATCGTCATCGACATGGAAGACAACGTCGCAAAGCCGCTGCTCAGTAAGCTTGCGGCTCTTCCGGAATACAAGGACGCCTTTATCTCCGGCAACGACGCGTTCATCTCCGCCCAGCCGGGCGCGCTGCTCGTCGTGGTGGACACCAACCGTCCCGACCTTGTCGAATCCGAGCAGCTGCTCGACGCCTGCAACCGCGTGGCGGTCATCGACCACCACAGAAGAGCCGCGAATTATATCGAATCCGCCGCGCTCAACTTCCACGAGCCCTACGCCTCGAGCGCGTCCGAGCTCGTGACGGAGCTGCTGCAATACCTCGCCGACCCGACCGATCTTCTTCGCGCAGAGTCCGAGGCGCTGCTTGCGGGCATCGTGCTCGACACGAAGAACTTCACGATGCGCACCGGCGGGCGCACGTTTGAAGCCGCCGCCTTCCTGCGCCGCGCGGGCGCGGACACGTCGGACGTACAGCGGCTCTTCCAGAGCGACCTTGCCGGCATGATCGAGCGCTATGAGATCATTCGCCACGCAGAGCTCGTCAACGGCGACATTGCCGTTGCCGCCGTCGAAAAGGAGATCGACCGCGTGACCGCCGCCAAGACGGCCGACGAGCTTCTGACGCTCTCGGGCATTCACGCCTCGTTCGTGCTGTTCAAGAACGGCACGGGCGTGAACCTCTCAGCGAGATCGCTCGGTGAGATCAACGTACAGTTCATCATGGAAAAACTCGGCGGCGGCGGCAACTCTACTACCGCCGGCGGCCAGGTGGCCGATGCCAGCGTCGACGAGGTGCGGGCGCGTCTGCTCAACGCCATCGACGAATATATGGAAGAGTGACGCTCTTCCCCCACAACGTAAATCACCCCACAAGGAGGAAACAGATATGAAAGTCATTTTAACGCAGGATGTGAGAGGTCAGGGCAAAAAGGGCCAGCTCATCGACGCAGCCGAGGGCTATGCAAGAAACTTCCTGCTGCCCCGCAAGCTCGCCGTGCTCGCCACGGCTGACGCCATCAACACCATGAACCTGAAGGAAAAGGCCCGCCGCGCCGAGGAGGCCGCGAACCGTCAGGCCGCCGTCGAAATGGGCGGCAAGCTCAAAAATGTGACCGTCAAGCTCACGGCCAAGGGTGGCAAAGAGGGCAAGCTCTTCGGTGCCATCACGAGCAAGGAGATCTCCGAGGGCCTTGCGAGCCAGTACCAGCTCGACGTGCCCAAGCAGAAGATCGTGCTCGACGAGCCCATCAAGGCCTTCGGCACCTACGAAGTCAGGGCCAAGCTCGGCTATGAAGTGAGCGCCAGGTTCTCCGTCACCGTGAGCGAGGAGTAAGGCGCAAGATTACGCAATAAGGAGGTCTTCTCGTGGAAGATATCTTCTACCGGCAGATGCCTCATTCGCTCGAGGCCGAGCAGTCGGTGCTCGGCTCGATGCTCATCGACGCAAACTGCGTCAAGGACGTGATGGAGCAGCTCCGTCCCGATGATTTTTACTTAAAGCAGAACCGCGAGATCTTCGAGACGATCTACTCCATGTTTGTCTACTCCAAGCCCATCGACGGCGTGACCGTCGCGGGCGAGATGGAGAAAAACGGCACCTATGAGGAAAGCACGACGCGCCCGTACCTCGCCCAGCTGATGGACGTGACGCCCACGAGCGCAAACGTGATGGAATACGTCGGCATCGTACGCGACAAGGCGCTGCTGCGCGCGCTCTATACCGTGGCGGGGGAAATTTCCACCATGGTGCAGGACGGCACAGGCGGCGCGTCCAGCGTGCTCGACGCGGCGGAGCAGAAAATTTACGCCGTGCGCCGCGGGCGCAGCGCGCAGAGCATGGCGAGCATCGGCGTCGTTTTGCAGGGCGTTCTGGACCATCTGAGCGAGCTGAGCGCCAACGGCGGCAAGACGCTGCCGGGTCTTCCTACGGGCTTTGGCGTACTGGACGACAAAATGAACGGCCTCAACAAATCGGACCTTGTGCTGCTGGCCGCGCGTCCCGGTATGGGTAAGACGAGTATGGCGCTCAACCTTGCGCTGAATGTCGCGCGCTCAAGCGGACAGGCCGTGGCCGTGTTTTCGCTCGAAATGTCGCGCGAGCAGCTCGTCACGCGCATTTTGTCGAATCAGGCGACGGTAGAGAACCAGCGGCTCGTGACGGGCAACCTCCGCGAGCAGGATTGGGTCAACATCGCAAACGCCGCGTCGGTCCTCTCGGGGCTTGACATTCTGATCGACGACAATCCGCTGCTCACCGTTGCGGACATGAACGCCAAGTGCCGCCGCATCGACAATTTAGGGCTCGTCGTCATCGACTACTTGCAGCTGATGGCGTCCTCCGGCACGAAGGGCTACAGCGGCGAGAGCCGCCAGCAGGTGGTCAGCGATATTTCCCGTATGCTCAAGATCATGGCAAAGGAGCTTCAGGTTCCCGTGCTGTGTCTTTCCCAGCTCTCGCGTGCGAACGAAAAGCGCGAGGATAAGCGCCCCATGCTCTCCGACCTTCGTGAATCGGGCGCTATCGAGCAGGACGCGGATATCGTCATGTTCCTGTACCGCGACGATTATTACAACGAGGACTCGGAAAAGCGCAACATCGCCGAGTGCATCATCGCCAAGAACCGCCACGGCGAGACGGGCAAGGTAGAACTCGCCTGGTCGCCGCAGTATACGACGTTCTCCTCCCTCGACTACCGGCATGAAGAGGACTGAGCTGCCGCGCGCGGAAGCGCTCTGCGCGCGCTATCTCGACAAAAAGCAGCCCGTGCTCGCCGCCGTGTCCGGCGGCGCAGACTCGATGTGTCTCCTCTATTTTCTGCGCGAGCAGGGGTATGACGTTTCCTGCGCGCACTTCAACCACCAGCTCCGTGGCGCGGAGGCCGCGCGTGACGAAAACTTCGTCCGCGCGTGGTGCGAAAAAGAGGGCATTCCTTTCTATCCGGGCACCGGCGATGTACGCGCCCACGCGCGCGCGACCGGCAAAACCGAGGAGGAGGCTGGGCGTGACCTGCGCTACGCCTTTCTCCGTGAAACAGCGCAAATGCTCGGCGCGCAGATCGCGCTGGCGCACCACTTAGATGACAATGCGGAAACAGTGCTCTTGAACCTCGTCCGCGGGACAGATCTGCGCGGTCTTTGCGGCATGCGGCCCAGGCAGGGTGACATCGTCCGCCCGTTTTTGGGGCAGACGCGAGAAGAGCTCGTCACCTATGCGCGCGCTCACAACATCCCGCATGTCGAGGATCACACGAACGCGGACCCGAACGCCGCCGCACGAAACTATCTGCGGCTTGAAATTCTGCCGCGGCTCAGGGAGCTCAATCCCCGCGCGCCTCAGCATATCGCCGCGACGGCGCGCTCATTGACCGTGCTCGACGATGCACTTGAGCAGGCGGCGGAAGCCGCACTTTCCCATGCAAAAGCGCAGGACGGCGGTATTTCGCTGTCGCTGAACTGCTTTCTTGCCGCCGATGAAGTCGTGCAGCCACGTATCCTGCTGCACTTGGCCGACGCGCTCGGCCTCGGGCGCAAGGACATCGGGCGCAAGCAGCTCGACGCGATCTGCGCCCTTGCGCAGAGAGGCGGCAGCGCCGAGCGGCGCTATACGCTGCCGCAGGGCGCGCTTGTCCGCATCGCGGACGGTTCGCTGACGATGGCGTTCTCCCCCGCCGCGCTGCCAAAGGCGGTGCTTGTGGAAAACGTTCCCCTCCCATGGGGCAATTTCGAGCTGACGCTGCTGCATAAGCCCGACGGCGAGGGCATTTCGCTCCGCGCGCCGGAAGACGGTGAGATCATCACCGTCGCCCCGTGCGACCTGAACGCGCGCTTAATGCTTCAAGGCGCGAACGGCGCGCGCAGCGTGAAACGTCTGTGCGTCGACCGAAAGCTCTCCCTCACCGAGCGCGACGCGCTCCCCGCCCTTTACGTGGGTGGCCAACTCGCCGCAGTGTGGCGGCTGGGGACGGACGTTACTTTCCTGCCGGAAGGCGGAGACGCAGCCTGCTTCGTGCGCATCATCCCCAGATAACGTCAATTTGTGCGACCTGCGGCGGAACGCCGCATCAGATACAACAAATACGAATAAAAAGAAAGTGGAGAAAAAAGCTATGGCTAAGAGCAATATGGATCAGGATATCCTGAAGGTACTGTATTCCGAGGAGCAGCTCAAAACGCGCGTACAGGAGATGGGCGACGAGCTCTACGAGCGCCTCAAGGACAAAAATCCCCTGTTTCTCGGCGTGCTGAAGGGTTCTTTTATCTTCATGGCCGACATCGTGCGCGCCTGCCAGCTCAAGAGCGACATTGAATTCATCGCCGTCTCGTCCTATCAGAACGCGACGACCTCGTCCGGCGTCGTGCAGATCACGCGCGATCTCCAGCAGGACATCACGGGCCGCGATATCGTCGTCATCGAGGACATTCTCGACTCCGGCAACACGCTCTACTTCCTCAAGAATTACTTTATGACCAAGGGCGCTTCCAGCGTGACCGTCGTGACGCTGCTCGACAAGCCCGCCCGCCGCACCAAGCCCATCGCCGCCGACCTCGCAGGCTTTGAAGTGCCCGACGAATTCGTCGTCGGCTACGGCCTCGACTACGCCCAGAAGTACCGCAATATGCCGTACATCGGCGTGCTCAAGCCCGAGGTTTACGCCAACTGATTCAAAAAACAGCAAACGCTGTTTTTGAGAAGGCTGCACTCCGCTGCAGCGCACTCGCTATCGCTCGCACGTTTGCGGAGCGAGCGGTGTTATTTCCGACGCACTTGTCGTCGGAAATAACGATCTCACATTTTTTCACGCCTGCGGGCGTCTGGACAGCCGTTAGCAGCTCTGCTGCTCTACGGATGTCGCGTGCCCCTTGCGGGCAGAAACTCTGCGAGGCTTTTATCTTTGCAGTGCAAGGAGGATATCCCATTGACTCAACAGACCAAGCGTCCCAATCTTTTGCCGTATCTGCTGGTGCTGCTGGTGCTCGTCGGCGTCTACGGCTTTATGAACAAGCCGGTGGAGGCTGAACCGTCGTATGCCGAGGTACGCGAGCTGTTCGAATCTGAGCAGGTCTCGGCCTTCACGGTGACGGACACCACGCTGCGCATGAAGCTGCGCGAGCCCATCGACGGCAAAACGGAGCTCAAAAAGGACCTTTTCAGCGTGACGCTCTTCTATGACGACTTAGGCGAGCTCATCGAGCAGCAGAAGGCCGACGGCATCATCGAGGACTACGACTTCACCGCCGACCACTCGATCAACTATGTCGCGATGTTCGCGCCTTATATTTTAGCGGTGCTCGGCATCTTCGCCATCTGGTACTTCCTCTCCCTCCGCTCCGCGGGCGGAGGCGGCGGCGACCGCATGGCAAAATTCGGCACGGCGTCGTTCAAGACCGGCGGAGACAACAAGCGCCCCACGACGTTCTCTGACGTCGCCGGTGCGGACGAGGAAAAAGAGGAATTGCAGGAGATCGTCGACTTTTTGAAGGCGCCGGGCAAGTTCATCGACCTCGGCGCGCGCATCCCCAAGGGCGTGCTGCTCGTCGGCCCTCCGGGCACGGGTAAAACGCTGCTGGCCCGCGCGGTCGCGGGCGAGGCGGGCGTGCAGTTTTTGTCGATCTCCGGCTCTGACTTTGTCGAGATGTATGTCGGCGTCGGCGCGAGCCGCGTGCGCGACCTCTTCGAACAGGCGAAGAAAGTTGCCCCCGCGATCATCTTCATCGACGAGATCGACGCCGTGGGCCGTCAGCGCGGCACGGGCCTCGGTGGCGGCCACGACGAGCGCGAGCAGACGCTCAACCAGCTGCTCGTCGAAATGGACGGCTTCGGTACGAATCAGGGCGTCGTCGTCATGGCGGCGACGAACCGCGCCGACATCCTCGACCCCGCGCTGCTGCGCCCGGGCCGCTTCGACCGTCAGGTCTACGTGGGGCTTCCCGACATCCGCGGCCGCGAGGAAATTTTGAAGATCCACGTCAAGAATAAGCCCCTTGCCGAGGATGTGGACCTCTCCACCGTCGCAAAGGGCACGCCCGGCTTCACGGGCGCGGACCTCGAGAACCTCTCGAACGAGGCGGCGCTGCTCGCCGCGCGCCGCGGCAGCAAGCTCATCACGATGGCTGATTTCTCCGAGGCGGAGATCAAGGTCATCGCAGGTCCCGAGAAGAAGAGCCGCGTCGTCAGCGAGCACGAGCGCAAGCTGACCGCCTATCACGAGGCCGGTCACGCCATCGTGATGCACGCGCTGCCGACGCACGACCCTGTGCACCAGATCACGATCGTCCCGCGTGGCGGTGCGGGCGGCATGACGATCTCGCTGCCCACGGAGGACCGCTCGTACCAGTCCAAGTGCTATATGGAAGAGCAGATCGTCTCGCTGCTTGGCGGGCGCGTGGCGGAAAAGCTGATGCTCGGCGACATTTCGACCGGCGCGTCGAACGACATCCAGCGCGCCTCGCAGATTGCGCGCAAGATGGTCACGGTGTACGGCATGAGCGACAGGCTCGGCTCGATCTCGTTCGAATCCGGCCACGATGAAATTTTCATCGGCCGCTCGATGGCGCAGGCCAAGCCGTATTCCGAGCAGGTCGCCGCACAGATCGACGAGGAGGTCAAGTCCATCATCGACGCGGCCTACGAGCGCTGCGAGGACATCCTCTCGCGCGATCAGAAGCACCTCATCGCCGTGGCGGAATTCCTGCTTGCGCACGAGACGATGAGCGCTGAGGAATTCGAGGCCGTCTTCACCGACGAAGCCGCCGGCCATGACAAAATCTAATCCTGTTATGAATAAAATACCTCACCAGCAAGCCGCTGGTGAGGTATTTTTTCACATTTTCGCAAGAATTCCTGCATTTTCAGCGTCTCTCCCCTTGCCAATTCGGTTTCTTCTGCTATAATGGGGCATTAGTCATTCCATTTACATGAAAAAAAAGAGAGAATCGAACATGAAAAAAGCAGTAGTTTCAGCGGCTCGCTCGGCTTTGTGCTGGCCGCGGCGGGCAGCGCGGTGGGCGTCGGCAATATCTGGCGCTTCCCCTATCTCTGCGCCAAGGACGGCGGTGGACTGTTTCTGCTCGTCTACCTCGTGCTGGTACTGACATTCGGCTTCACCCTGCTCACGACCGACGTAGCCATCGGCCGCTGCACGAAGCAGAACGCCCTCAATGCCTTTGCAACGCTCAACAAGAAGTGGCGTTTTCTGGGCTATCTCACCTTCCTCGTCCCCACGCTCATCATGACGTATTACTCCGTCATCGGCGGCTGGATCACGAAGTATTTTACCCTCTACCTCGTCTCAAGCGGCGATGCCGCCGCGCAGGACGGGTTCTTCACCTCGTTCATCACCTCCCCCGTCTCGCCCATCGTCTTCATGCTGATCTTTTTGGCGCTGACGGCGTGGGTCGTGTACTGCGGCGTTGAAAAGGGCATTGAAAAATACTCCCGCTACATCATGCCGGGTCTGCTCCTTCTCATCATCGGCATCGCCATCTTCTCGCTCACGCTCTCTTATACCGACGAGAGCGGCGCGACGCGCACGGGCATGGAGGGCTTCCTTGTCTACATCACGCCCGACTTCACGGGGCTGACCGTTCAGCGCTTTTTGAACATCGCGCTCGACGCGATGAGTCAGCTCTTCTTCTCGCTCAGTGTCAGCATGGGCATCATGATCACCTACGGCAGCTACGTCAAGGACGACGTCGACCTCAACAAGGCCAACAACCAGATCGAAATTTTCGACACGGGCGTCGCGTTCCTCGCAGGATTGATGATCATCCCCGCCGTCTATGTCTTCCTCGGCACCGACGGCATGGCCAGCGGCCCGAGCCTAACGTTCATCAGCCTGCCGAAGGTCTTCGCCGCGATGGGCGGCATGGGCCGCGTCGTGGGCGCGGTGTTCTTCCTCGCGCTCGGCTTCGCCGCGCTGACGAGCTGCGTGTCCGTCATGGAGACGCTTGTCGCCAACTGCATGGAGATCTTCCACAAGTCGCGCAAGGAGATGTGCGCCGCCGTGGGCGTCTACTCTCTTGTCACGGCAGTTCTCATCTGCCTGGGTTACAACGCGCTCTACTTTGAGCTCCCGCTGCCCAACGGCTCGACCGCGCAGCTGCTCGACGTGATGGACTACATCAGCAACAGCTTCCTCATGCCGTTTATCAGCCTGCTCACGAGCATTTTGGTCGGCTGGGTCGTGGGTCCGAAATGGATCATCGCCGAGGTCGAGAAAAACGGCGAACACTTTGGCCGCGCCAAGCTCTACAGCGTGATGATGAAGTATGTCGTCCCTGTCGTCATGCTCATCCTGTTTTTGACCTCCACGGGGCTCGGCAGCCTGATCTTTGGTGGCTGAGGCAACAAGCTATCAAAAAAGGGAACGCTTGCGCGTTCCCTTTTTCTCTTGCTTTTCTGCCTTTTTCTCCGTTCAAAGTGCGCAAAATATGTTTTCCGCCGCGCGGTTTTTTGTCAAAAGCGCAAATTTCTTTTTCTCTGCTTGACAAAGCGGGGGCGGGCGATTATAGTAGCATCATTAAATCTCATAGTTCACAAATACCATGACGGGGAAAAATTCGTCCTACAGACGCTTCAGAGAGTTGCCGGTCGCTGCGAGGCAATGCAGAGCGGGATGATGTCACTGGCCCCTGAGTAGCTTCGCTGAGACATTCGTTTAGGCGGAGCCGGATCTCCTCACCGTTACCAACGAGGCGCATTCGCTTGATTTTAAGCCGATGCAGAAAGCGGGCATTTCATATGCCAACAAGAGTGGTACCGCGGAAGTTTTGAGCTTTCGTCTCTTCAAGGGAAGAGACGGAGGCTTTTTTTGTTGCTATGCGAGAGAAAAAAGCAGGAGGAACACCCCCATGAAGCGCATTAAAATTTTTGACACGACCTTACGAGACGGCGAGCAGTCCCCCGGCTGCAGCATGAATCTGACGGAAAAAATCGAAATGGCCCGCCAGCTTGAAAAGCTGGGCGTCGACGTGATCGAGGCAGGCTTCGCCATCGCGTCTCCCATGGACCACAAGAGCGTGCAGGCCATTGCCGCCGCGGTGACGAACTGCACGGTCGCCTCGCTCGCGCGCTGCGCCAAGGGCGATATCGACGCGGCGTGGGACGCCGTGAAGGAAGCGAACCACCCCCGCATCCACGTCTTCCTTGCGACGAGCGATATTCACATGGAGTACAAGCTCAAGATGACGCGCGAGCAGGTCATCGACCGCATCCGCGAGATGGTCGCCTACGCCAAGAGCTATTGCGATGACATCGAGTTTTCCGCCGAGGACGCCTCCCGCTCCGACTGGGCATTTCTGGCCCATTGCTACTCCACTGCCGTCGCCGCGGGCGCGACGACGCTGAATGTGCCCGACACCGTCGGCTACTCCACGCCGCAGGAGATGTATGACCTCATCACCTACCTGCGTGAAAACATCAAGGGCGTCGAGCATGTCGACATCTCCGTCCACTGCCACAACGACCTCGGCATGGCGGTCGCGAATTCGCTCGAATGCGTCCGCGCGGGCGCGACGCAGGTCGAATGCACGGTCAACGGCATCGGCGAGCGCGCGGGCAACGCGAGCCTTGAAGAGATCGTCATGGCGCTGCGCACGAGAAAGGACTTCTACGACGCCGAGACCGGCGTGAACACCAAGCAGATCTACCGCTCGAGCAAGCTGCTGAGCAACATCACGGGCGTGCCCATCCCGCCGAGCAAGGCCATCGTCGGCGCGAACGCCTTCGCGCACGAGTCGGGCATCCATCAGCACGGCGTCATTGCCAATGCAAGAACGTACGAGATCATGAACTCCACCGACGTCGGCATCCCGCAGAACACGATGGTGCTCGGCAAGCACTCCGGCAAGCACGCGCTGCGTGAAAAGCTCGAATCCATGGGCTACGAATTGAGCGACGAGGAGCTTGAAAGCGTGTTCACCCGCTTCAAGGATCTCGCCGACAAGAAAAAGAACATCACGAGCAGCGACATTGAGGCGCTCGTGCTCCACCGTCAGGCCGCGGTGCAGGGCAGCTGCCAGCTCGTGAGTCATGTGGTCAACACGGGCCACGGCGTGCCGAACATCTCGTGCATCAAGCTCCAGCGCGGCGACGAGCAGATCGAAGATGTCGCCATCGGCACGGGCCCGCTGGACGCCTCGTTCAAGGCTATCAACCGCATGCTCCAAATGGACGTGAAGCTCGAGAACTTCAGCCTGAACGCCGTCACGGACGGCGAGGACGCCATCGGCGAGGCCGTGGTCAAGGTCTCCGGCCCCGATGGGCGGTCGTACACCGGCTCGGGTCTCTCGACCGATATCATCGAATCGTCGATCCGCGCCTACGTCAACGGCATCAACAAGATCATGGAATCCGGCAACTGAAAGGAGAAACGCGACATGGGCATGACAATGACGCAGAAAATTCTCGCCAAGCACGCAGGACTTGAGAGCGTGCGCGCGGGCCAGCTCATCCAGGCAAAGCTCGACCTCGTCCTCGGCAACGACATCACGACCCCCGTGGCTATCAACGAATTTGAATCCGCGGGCTTTGAAAAAGTCTTCGACAAGAGCCGCATTGCGATGGTGATGGATCACTTCGCACCGAACAAGGACATCAAGTCCGCCACGCAGTGCAAGCAGTGCCGCACCTTCGCCCGCCGCTTCGACATCGACCACTTCTACGATGTCGGCACGATGGGCATCGAGCACGCGCTGCTGCCCGAGCAGGGACTCGTCGCCCCGGGCGAGGCCGTGATCGGCGCGGACTCTCACACCTGCACCTACGGCGCGCTCGGCGCGTTCTCCACCGGCGTCGGCTCGACCGACATGGGCGCGGCCATGGCCGCGGGCGAGACGTGGTTCAAGGTCCCGTCCGCCATCAAGGTGAATCTCACCGGCAAGCTCCGTCCGTTCGTCTCCGGCAAGGACGTCATCCTGACGCTCATCGGCATGATCGGCGTGGACGGCGCACGCTACCAGTCCATCGAGTTCGCAGGCGAGGGCGTGAAAAACCTCACGATCTACGACCGCCTGACGATCTGCAACATGGCCATCGAGGCGGGCGGCAAAAACGGCATTTTTCCCGTCGACGACGTGACGCGCGCCTATGTTGAGGGCCGCGCGGACCGCCCCTGGACAGCGTTCGAGGCCGATCCCGACGCAGAATATGAGCGCGTTATCGACATTGACCTCGGCAAGGTCGACTGCACGGTCGCCTGGCCGCACCTGCCCGAAAATGCGCACAGCGCGCACGAGGGCAGCGACATCGCCATCGACCAGATCGTCATCGGCTCGTGCACGAACGGCCAGCTCCCCGACATGGCCGCCGCCGCCGCGATCTTAAAGGGCCATCACCTGGCCCCGAACGTCCGCGGCATCGTCATCCCCGCCACGCAGGCAGTCTACCGCGCCTGCATGCACGAGGGCTACACCGACATTTTCCTCGACGCAGGCTGCATCGTCTCCACGCCCACGTGCGGGCCGTGCCTCGGCGGCTACATGGGCATCCTCGCCGCCGGCGAGCGCTGCGTTTCCACCACCAACCGCAACTTTGTCGGCCGCATGGGCCACGTCGACAGCGAGGTCTACCTCGCCTCCCCCGCGGTCGCCGCGGCGTCTGGTATTACCGGCCACATCTCTCATCCGGAGGAGGTCATGAACAAATGAATGCACACGGCATTGTCCATAAGTATGGGGATCACGTCGATACGGACGTCATCATCCCCGCGCGCTATCTGAACACCCAGAGCCACAAGGAACTCGCCTCCCACTGCATGGAGGACATCGACAAGGATTTCATCCACCGCGTCAAAGACGGCGACATCATGGTCGCGGGCGTAAACTTCGGCTGCGGCTCGTCGCGCGAGCACGCGCCCGTCGCCATCAAGGCGAGCGGCATCTCCTGCGTCATCGCGGCGAATTTCGCCCGCATCTTCTACCGCAACGCTATCAACATCGGCCTCGCCATTTTGGAGTGCCCCGCCGCGAGCGCGGAGATCGAAAACGGCGACGAGGTGACGGTCGACTTCGACACCGGCGTCATTACAGACGTGACAAAGGGCACGACGTATCAGGCCGAGCCCTTCCCGCCGTTTATCAAGGACATGATCGCGCGCGGCGGCCTGATGGCCTCGCTCAAGGCAAAGGAGGCGGCGAAATGAACAAGACCATTGCCATCATCAAGGGCGACGGCATCGGCCCCGAGATCGTCACCGAGGCCATGGGCATTTTAGACGCCGTGGCCGCGAAGTTTGGCCACACCTTCACCTATGTCGACGCGCCGATGGGCGGCAACGCCATCGATAAATTCGGCGTGCCGCTGCCGGATTCGAGTTTAGCGACCTGTCGCAACGCGGACAGCGTGCTGCTCGGCGCGGTCGGCGGCCCGAAGTGGGACAATCATCCCGCCGCCAACCGTCCCGAGCGCGGTCTGCTCAAACTGCGCGAGGGCATGGGTCTCTACACGAACGTGCGCCCTGCGAAGATGTTCTCCGAGCTCTCCGCCGCCTGCCCGCTGCGCGCTGACATCGCGGAAGGCGGCATCGACTTCGTCGTCGTGCGCGAGCTCATCGGCGGCGTGTACTTCGGCGAGCACCGCACGGAAGAGGCGAACGGCGAGCAGAAGGCCACCGACATCATGGCCTATTCCGAGCATGAGATCAAGCGTGTCGCGCGCGTCGCGTTCGAGACTGCGCGCAAACGCCGCAAGCGCGTCACCTCCATCGACAAGGCCAACGTGCTCGACACCTCGCGCCTCTGGCGCAAAACGGTCACGGAGGTCGCGAAGGACTATCCCGATGTCGAGCTTCGCCACATGTATGTCGACAACGCGGCGATGCAGCTCGTGCGCGACCCGAGCCAGTTCGACGTCATCGTGACCGAAAACCTCTTTGGCGACATCCTCTCCGACGAGGCGAGTCAGATCACGGGCTCGATCGGCATGATCCCGTCCTCCAGCATGGGCGGCGGCACGAACGGGCTCTATGAGCCCATCCACGGCTCCGCGCCCGACATCGCGGGGCAGGACAAGGCAAACCCCATCGGCACGATCCTGGCCGCCGCGATGATGCTGCGCTACAGCTTCGACATGGCCGCCGAGGCCGACGCCATCGAGCGCGCGGTGGATAAAACGCTGCGCTCGGGCTTCCGCTGCGGCGACATCATGCAGGAAAACTGCCAACTCGTCGGCTGCAAGGCCATGGGTGCGGAGATCCGCAGCCGTATCTGAAACGATCTCTTCCAAACTTCTTTATGAACCTCTCCTTTGATCCTCTGCATCGCGCGGCGATGCGAAAAAGGTTCCCAAGCCAATGGCTTGGGAACCTTTTTCTTCCGCCGTCAAATTTTGCCGATCAGCACAACGATCCCGCCGATCGCGGCCGCGACAAGCAGGTACAGCATCATGGCCGCGCTGCGCTTGATGACGACCGCCCGCCACGGCTTCACGTAGGGAACGCCCTCCATGCCCTCGATACGCCAGATCTTGCTGTGGCCGACCCACAGCAGGTCGATGACAAAGCCGTCGAACCAGTTCATCACCACGAGGAAAAGGTAGGCTTCAAAGCAGGCGGTATGGAAGTCCTTCACGCCGTTCCATCCGGCGATGATCGCGACCAGCACGGCAAAGATCACAAGGCAGAAGAACGTCATAAAGCGCTTGCCCTTGCGCAGCTCCTCAGTCTTGTCGGCGATGCCGCGCTTCTGCGCCTCGTCGAGATACGCGTCCGGGTAAAAATAGAGGCAGTTGCGCCCGCTGTCTCGCACCGCGCATTTGACCAGCGCGAGATACAGAAGACAACATAAAATGATCTGAAGCAGTAACAGCATGGCTGTGTTCTCCTTTGAAAAAAGCTTTTAAGATGCAAAACCGGCGCTCAGTGCAACTTCTTCCCCATTTCGATCCGCACCTCGTGCCGCTCAGGATCGTCGTTGGAGTAGGCGTACAGGTCGAAGCCGACGATTTCGAAACCGTTCTTTTTGTAAAACGCGATGGCGTTTTCATTGCACGACTGCGTCTCTAAAATCAGCATGCGCGCCCCGGTATTCTCCGCCGCTTGCTCTATGGTCTTCATCAGCGCCGTGCCGACGCCCCTGCTGCGCTCGGAAAAGTCCAGCACGCAGATGTTGCTGAGCCGAAAACGGTTGTTCCAGCCCTCTATCGAGCCTTCGACATATCCGATCAGTTTTTTGCCCTCGAACGCGCCGAAGGCGATCGGGTCTTCGAGCCATTCGCCGAAGAACACATCGTCGAACGATCTCTCAGTCGGCTCCGCAAAGGGCACATAGTCCATCTGAAAGCCCGTCTCGGACGGGCGGATCTCATAATAACCGTTTGTGCGGTAGCGGGCGGTAAACGTTTTGCCCGCATACGTCTCCCTATCCAAGGGTTTGATCTCCATGCACTCTCCCCTTTCCCATCCAACATCTGATTGGTCCACATCCTACCACATCTTTTTACAAAGTACAAGCGCCCAGCCGAATGGCTGGGCGCTTGTTTGATTCAATAAAAGCCTATGCCGAAAGCGATTTGCTTACTGCATGTCCTTGATCGCGGCCTGCGCGGCGGCGAGGCGGGCGATGGGGACACGGAACGGGCTGCAGGAGACATAGTCCAGGCCGACCTTGTGGCAGAACTCGACGGACGTGGGATCGCCGCCGTGCTCGCCGCAGATGCCGAGGTGGATGTGCGGGTTGGTCTCGCGGCCCATCTTGGCGGCCATGGAGACGAGCTTGCCGACGCCGGTCTGATCGAGACGGGCGAACGGATCGCTCTCGTAGATCTTCTTGTCGTAGTACGCGCCGAGGAACTTGCCGGCATCGTCACGGCTGAAGCCGAAGGTCATCTGGGTCAGGTCGTTCGTGCCGAAGGAGAAGAAGTCCGCTTCCTTGGCGATCTCGTCCGCGGTCAGAGCGGCGCGCGGGATCTCGATCATGGTGCCGACCTTGTACTTCATGGAGCTGCCGGCCTCGGCGATCAGCTTGTCAGCGACCTCGACGACGACGTCCTTGACGTACTTGAGCTCCTTGACCTCGCCGACGAGCGGGATCATGATCTCGGGGATGATGTTCCAGTCGGGATGCGCGGCGTTGACGTTCAGCGCAGCCTTGATGACCGCGCGGGTCTGCATGGCAGCGATCTCGGGGAACGTGACGGCCAGACGGCAGCCGCGGTGACCCATCATGGGGTTGAACTCGTGCAGGGAGGCGATGATGTTCTTGATGTCCTGAACGCTCTTGCCCATGTCCTTGGCGAGCTGCTCGATGTCAGCTTCCTCGGTGGGAACGAACTCGTGCAGCGGGGGATCGAGGAAACGAACGGTCATCGGACGGCCCTCGAGCGCGATATACATGGCTTCAAAGTCGCCCTGCTGCATCGGCTCGAGCTTGGCGAGCGCCTTCTCGCGCTGCTCGACGGTGTCGGAGCAGATCATCTCGCGGATGGCGGGAATACGGTCAGCCTCGAAGAACATGTGCTCGGTGCGGCAGAGGCCGATGCCCTCAGCGCCGAACTTCACGGCCTGCTCGGTGTCGTGCGGGTTATCGGCGTTCGTGCGGACGCCCAGACGGCGATACTTGTCGGCCCAAGCCATGACGCGGCCGAACTCGCCGCCGATGGTGGCGTCGACCGTGGGGATGATGCCGTCGTAGATGTTACCGGTGGAACCATCGATGGAGATGAAGTCGCCCTCGTGATAGGTCTTGCCGGCGAGCTCGAACTTCTTGTTCTCCTCGTCCATGTTGATCTCGCCGCAGCCGGAGACGCAGCACTTGCCCATGCCGCGCGCGACGACAGCCGCGTGGGAGGTCATACCGCCGCGGACGGTCAGGATGCCCTGGGAGGCCTTCATGCCCTCGATATCCTCCGGAGAGGTCTCGAGACGGACGAGAACGACCTTCTCGCCGCGCTCCTTCCACTCTTTGGCATCCTCAGCGGAGAAGACGATCTTGCCGCAGGCGGCGCCGGGGGAGGCGGGCAGAGCCTTGGCGATGGCGGGAGCCTTCTTGAGGACAGCCGCATCGAACTGGGGATGGAGCAGGGTGTCGAGGTTGCGCGGGTCGATCATGGAGACGGCCTTCTTCTCGTCGATCATGCCCTCGTCCACGAGGTCACAGGCGATCTTGAGAGCAGCCTGCGCGGTGCGCTTACCGCTGCGGCACTGGAGCATATAGAGCTTGCCGTTCTCGACGGTGAACTCCATGTCCTGCATGTCGCGGTAGTGATCCTCGAGCAGGTCGCAGACCTTGACGAAGTCGGCGTAAGCCTGGGGGAACTTCTCTTCCATCTGGGAGATGGGCATCGGGGTGCGGACGCCGGCGACGACGTCCTCGCCCTGAGCGTTGGTCAGGAACTCGCCCATGAGCTTCTTCTCGCCGGTGGCGGGGTCACGGGTGAAGGCGACGCCGGTACCGGAGTTGTCGTTCAGGTTGCCGAAGACCATCGGCATGACGTTGACGGCAGTGCCCCAGGAATAGGGGATGTCGTTGTCGCGGCGATAGACGTTCGCGCGCGGGTTGTCCCAGGAGCGGAACACGGCGCGGATGGCTTCGTACAGCTGGGTCTTGGGGTCGGAGGGGAAGTCCTCGCCGATCTGCTGCTTGTACTCGGCCTTGAACTGCTCGGCGAGTTCCTTGAGGTCGGCTGCGGTAAGCTCGATGTCGAGCTTGACGCCGCGCTTTTCCTTCATCGCGTCGATGAGCTGCTCAAAGTACTTCTTGCCGACTTCCATAACGACGTCGGAGAACATCTGGATGAAGCGGCGATAGGAGTCGTAAACGAAACGCTCGAAGTTGGGGTCGGGGTTGCCCGCGATCATGGCGGCGACGACGTCGTCGTTGAGACCGAGGTTCAGGATGGTATCCATCATGCCGGGCATGGAAGCGCGCGCGCCGGAACGGACGGAGACGAGCAGGGGGTTCTTCAGATCGCCGAACTTCTTGCCGTTCATCTCTTCCATCTTCGCGACGTATTCCATGATCTCTGCCATGATCTCGTCGTTGATCTTGCGGCCGTCCTCGTAATACTGGGTGCAGGCTTCGGTCGTGATGGTGAAGCCCTGGGGCACGGGCAGACCGATGTTGGTCATCTCGGCCAGGTTCGCGCCCTTGCCGCCCAGAAGCTCACGCATGGTAGCGTTGCCTTCCGAGAACAGGTAGACATACTTTTTGCTCATTGGTTTTCCTCCATTAAAAATGTATCGCTGTGTGATCATTATCAAGCCATATTATTATAGACAGAAAATCCCCGACTTTCAATAACAAGTTGTGAAATTTTTGTCGACTTTCCGCATTTTTTCTCCCACAAAACGCAATTTGGCACAAAATCGTTCTGTTTTTCCGTCGCGGGGCGCGGATTTTCTTGCAAGCGCCGCACTTTTGCGATATACTATTTTTAAATTTGCGCTGAAAATGCGCGCAGAGTACAGAGCATGGAGCGGGCAATGGAGCTTTTGGATTTTGCAAAAACCGATACGGCGGCGCGGCTTCGCGCCGCGGCAAAGCGCGGCGCACTGTCGCACGCACTCATTTTCAGCGGCAGCGGCGACCGCGTGAGCGCTGCGCGCTATGCCGCCGCGGCGATGGAGTGCACAGCGGAAAGCAAGCCCTGCCTCGCCTGCCCTGCCTGCCGCAAGGTGATGCAGGACATCCACCCCGACGTCACGTTCGTGCGCGACGCAGAGCACAAGGAGCTCTCGATCGACACGGTGCGCGCGATGCGCGCCGACGCGTTCATCCGCCCGAACGAGGGCGCGCGCAAGGTCTACATTTTCGAGGACTGCACCATCCTGACGGAAAAGGACCAGAACGTGCTTTTGAAGCTTGTGGAGGAGGGGCCCGCTTACGCAGCGTTCTTCTTCTGCGCGGAAAATCCGGCGGTTCTGCTCCAGACCATCCGCTCGCGCTGCGTGGAGGTCAAGCTCTCGCCCACCGTCGAAGAGGGCGGCGCGCCTGACGAGCGCGCGCTCGAGCTCGCGCGGCTCATCGCCGAGGGGTCGCGCGCGTCCCGCGCGGCATTCCTCGCAAAGCTCGAAACGCAGAAGGTCACGCGCGACGACCTGTCCTCGCTTTTCGAGGGGACGCGGCTTCTGCTCTCGTCCGCCCTGCTGGGGCAGTACGGCGTGAGCGTACCGGAGAGGGATCTTCGCATCGCGCGGTCACTGGCTTCGCGCTTGACAAAAGCCAAATTACTCGGCACAATAGATTTATTGCAGGACTACCGCAATAAATGCACCTATAACGTCGGCGTCGGGCCCACGCTGGGCGGCTTCGCCGTTGAATTGGAGGAAACCCTTTGACAGAAGTGATCGGAGTCCGCTTCCGCGGCGGATGCAAGGAATATTATTTTGACCCGCACGGCATCACGGTCGAACCCAACCAGTTCGTCATCGTCGAGACCGCGCAGGGGCTCGAGTACGCCCAGTGCGTCTCGGGCAACCATGAGGTGGAGGACGATTCCGTCGTCCAACCGCTGCGCCCGCTCGTGCGCGTGGCGACGGAGAACGATGACCGCACCTACACCTACAACAAAACGCGCGAAAAGAACGCCTTCGAGGTCTGCCAGAAGAAGATCGCCGAGCGCGGGCTTGACATGAAGCTCGTGCGCGTGGAGAGCAACTTCGACGGCAGCAAGATCATCTTTTTCTTCACGTCCGATGGGCGCGTGGACTTCCGCGAGCTCGTGCGCGACTTAGCCGGTGTGTTCCGTGCCCGCATCGAGCTGCGGCAGATCGGCGTGCGCGACGAGGCGAAGATGCTCGGCGGCCTCGGCATCTGCGGCCGGCCTTTCTGCTGCTCGCAGTTTTTGGACGACTTCGTCCCCGTTTCGATCAAGATGGCCAAGACGCAGAATCTGAGCCTGAACCCGACGAAGATCTCCGGCACATGCGGCAGACTCATGTGCTGCCTCAAATACGAGCAGAACGCCTACGAGGACGCGGTGCGCCGCTGCCCGAAGCAGGATTCGTTTGTCGCAACGCCCGACGGCCTTGGCAACGTGAGCTCGGTCGACATTCTGCGCGAGCAGGTGCTCGTGCGCCTCGACGGGCAGAACGAGAGCCCCAAGCGCTACCGCACCTGCGAAATTCAGGTGCTTCGCAACGGCAAGGGCTCGCGCGACGGCATCGAGCTCCCCACGACGCTTCCCGAGCGCTATCAGGAGCCGCCGGAGGAGGAGCCGCAGCTGACGCTGAACTTCTTCTCGTCTGCCAAGCCCATCGTGCCGCCCGAACAGTGGACGGCCCCCGTCGCAAAAGCGGACGCCCCCGCCGCTGACGAGGAGGAGAAGGAAAAGCGCCGTTCCCGCCGCGGCGGCCGCGGTCATCGCGGCGGCAGAGGCCGCGGCAAGGGCAGCGGCGAAGGCGGCGAGAGAGCCGCCGCGCCGAAGGCCGAGAACGCGTGCAAAAAGAGCAACAAGCCCGCCGAAAAGAGCGGCGAACGTCCCGCGCGCGGCGATAAGCCGAATGGCGATCGTCCGCCCCGCGATCCCGACAAGAACGGCGAGCGCCGCGCCCCGCGCCAGAGCAAGCCGAACAGCGAAACTCCCGACGCGCCGAAAGCCCCGCGTCCGCCCCGCCCGCCGAAAGCCGAGGGCGCAGGAGAAGGCGGCGAGAACAAGCCGCGCCGCCGCAGTCATCGCGGCGGCAGAGGCCGCCGCAGAAGTGGCGGTCAGGGCGGCGAAACCCCCGCGCCGAAGAACGAAGCGTAAACAAGAAATAGAACCGCCGCGAAGCACAGTTGTTTCGCGGCGGTTTTGCCAAAAGGCGGAAAGGAATTGCTTCCATGCTGTACCATGCCTCCCCCACCGGCGGTCTCACCGTCCTCACGCCGCACGTCTCCAACCATGGCCACTCGCTCGTCTATTTTTCGAAGAAACGGGAAAATGTGCTGGTCTATCTGAGCAATGCCGTTGAAAAATACTGCCGCGACACCGGCTTTGTCCACACGGGCCGGTGGGAAAAATGGGGGCCTTACGGCTTCGACTTAGACGGCGTGCAGCGGCTGGAGGAATACTACCCCAACGCACTGGAGGAGACCTATGCCGGCGTCTCCGGCTATATCTACGGCGCGGAACCGGCAAATACCGCCCCTGTTTCCGACGTGCCGTTCGCGGTCACGTCCGAAGAGGCGGTAGCAGTCGTCTCGTGCGAGTTCGTCCCCGATGCCTATGAGGCCATTCTCCGCGCAGAGCGGGAGGGGCTGCTGCGCATTCTGCACTATGCGCAGACCGGCGATCCGTTCCGCGCCTGGATATGGCAAACCATGAAACATGAATACGAAAATGCCGAAAAGCAGCCCGACTACCGTCATTTTATCAAAGGAAAATTCGGCATCATCGGCTGATATCTTTACGCAAAACATCCCTTTTCATTTCTCCCGCGCCGTGGTATACTTTCGTCGAAAAACAACGAGAAAAGAAGAGAGGATCAACCATGCTGAAATTCAACAAGGTGCTGCTCGCCAGCGACTTTGACAACACGCTCGTCTATACGCAGGGCGCGCTGGAGCGCGGCGAGGACATCCCGCCGATGAGCGCGCGCAACCGCGAGGCAGTTGAGTATTTCATTCAAAACGGCGGCTATTTTTCGATCTCCACCGGCCGCGCGCTGCCCGCCTTTGCCCGCTACGCCAAGGATCTGCCCTGCAACGCCCCCTGCGTCATCGCCAACGGCGCGGCCATCTATGACTTCAACAAGGACTGCTATGTGGAGACCGCGTTTTTAGACGCGGACATCTACGATCACGTCGACGCGCTGCTCGCGCGCTTCCCCGGCCTGTGCTTCGAGATCTACCACGACGACCGCCGCATCCACGTCCTGCACCCGAACGACTACACGCGCAACCACGAACACCTGACGCGCGCGAAGACCGAGGAGGTCAAGGACTTCCGCGAGGTGGACCTGCCGATCATCAAGCTGCTCTTTGAAGAGGAAAAGCCGCTTCTGGAGCAGGTGCGCGACTTCATCGTCTCTCAGGAGTGGGGAAAACGCTACGAGCTCATCTTTTCGAGCGATCACCTGCTCGAGCTGACGCGCCGCGGCGCGACGAAGGGCGGCATGATCTTAAAGCTTGCCAAGCTCCTCGGCGTTGCGCGCAAGGACATCTACTGCATCGGCGACCACAACAATGACATTCCGATGCTCGAGGTCTCCGAGATCGGCTTCGCGCCCGAAAACGCCATCCCCGAGGTCAAGGAATGGGGTGCGCACATCGTCTGCCACTGCAAGGACGGCGCGCTGGCGGACGTGGTGGAAATTCTAGACAGGCGATATTGACTTCAAAAAAGCGGCTTTTGCCGCTTTTTTGAGGGGGATCACACTCCGCTTCGTGCCTTGCCGCCCGCAGGGCGGCTGCGACACGCGCAGAGCGAGAAGAATAAATCGCCACGCACATGTCGCGGCGATTTATGATCGAAATTTATTTCGCGTCTGCGGACGCGAAAGTCTGCGACGCTTTTTGATCTTGCAGATACAATGTCCCTCTTGCGCGTAAAAATCTGCGAGACGCTTTTTTATCCTCTGCTGTCCTTTTTCGTACAACTTTTCGTTTGCTCGCGCATATAATAGCCGGGTGAGAGAAAAGCTGAAAGGAATGGTACAATGAAGGAAAAAGATAACATCCGTCATGGCGACGTGGACGACATGATCTTCGGCAGCGAGGCGCATGTCAGCGAACGATAATATGCCAAAAGGCTCCGCTTTCGCGGAGCCTTTTCTCACTTTTATAACGCCTTTTCGATCGTGCCGCCGCCGAGGACCTCTTCGCCATCATAGAAGACGACAGCCTGTCCCGCCGTGACGGCGCGCTGGGGTGTGAGGAACTCGACATGCGCGCAGCCGTTTTCGAGCGGCGTGACGACGGCGTCGCACTCTTTCTGGCTGTAACGTGTTTTGGCGGTGCAATGGACTTTTTCCACGGGCTTCTCCCCCGCGATCCAGTTCACGCGCGAGGCGAGCAGCGCTGCGGAAAACAGTTCCTCGTTGTCGCCGAGCAGCACGGTATTATTTTCGGCATTTTTGGATATCACATAGAGCGGGCGGTCCGCGCTCACGCCGAGACCCTTGCGCTGACCCGCCGTGTAGCACTCCAAACCGCGGTGGCGGCCGAGCACACGGCCGCTGCCGTCCACAAAGTCGCCCGGCTGCGGCGTCACGCCGCCGTAGTCGCGCAGAAAGCGCACATAGTCCCCATCGGGGATGAAGCAGATGTCCTGTGAATCGGCCTGATGGGCGTTTGCAAGACCCGCCTCCTCCGCCTGCTCTCGAATTTCCGGCTTTTCAAAGCTGCCGACCGGCAGCAGTAGATGCGAGAGCTGCTCCTGCGTGAGCTGATAGAGCACGTAGCTCTGGTCCTTTGCGCGGCTCTCGCCGCGCAGCAGCCGGTAACGTCCGCTCGCTTCGTCATAGCCGACGCGGGCATAGTGCCCCGTCGCGATGTAGTCAAAGCCCATCTCCAGCGCGCGGTCCAAAAATGCACCGAATTTGAGGCAGCGGTTGCAGTCGATGCACGGATTCGGCGTGCGGCCCGCGCGGTACTCGCTGACGAAGTGATCCATCACCTCGCGCGCAAAAAGCTCGTGCTCGTCGAAGATGTAAAACGGCATACCGAGACCGTCGGCAATGCGCTTCGCGCCGTCCGTCTCGTTGCCGCAGAGCGACAGCGTCGCGCCCGCGCACTCGTAGCCCTGCTTTTGCAGCAAAAGCGCGGCGGCGGAGGAATCCACGCCGCCGCTCATGGCGATCAAAACTTTTTTCTTCATCTGTGTCCCTTAATCCAGATACTTTTGCAGAAATGCCTCGCTCGAAAGCGCGTCGGACATCTCCACGAGCGTGCGGTTGAAGCCGCCGGCGTAGTCGCTGCCGCGGTCCTTGAGCTGTACGCGCCCGGCCTTTACCGCGGGGAGCGAGACGGTAAAGAGCGAGCCCTTTCCCTCTTCCGACTGCGCGACGATCATGCCTCCATGGCCCTGCGCGATGCGCTGGCAGATGGGAAGGCCCAGTCCCAAGCCGCGCGGCGGCATGGGGTCCTGCCCGCCGTCCATAAAGCGGTCGAACAAATGGGCCAGCGTGTCGCTGTCCATGCCCTTTCCCGTGTCCGCCACGGTGATCTTGACAAATCTCCCCTCCGTTCTCACACGCACGCGGACACTGCCGCCCTTGGGCGTAAATTTAAGCGCGTTGGAGAAGAGATTCAGCATCAGTTTTCTGATGGCCTCGGCGTCGAGGGCGATGATGCGGCTGTCGCGGTCGGCGAGGAAGTCGAGCTCCACGCCGCGCTGCGCAAAAAGGAAGTCCACCTCAGCGCACACACTGCGGCAGACGCCGACAATGTCGTCATCGTAGAGCTCGAAGCGCTTGCGCTCAAACAGGTTCCCCGCGTCAGTCAGATTGCTGATGACGCGGTAGAGCTGGTAATAGCTCTGGTAAAATGCCGCGGCGGTGCGGTCAGTCTTCGGGTCCTTCTCCCGCGTCTCCTGCGGTGCCAGGCGGTCGACCGCCGTGTAGATCGTCGAAAGCGAGGTGCGCAGCTGCAATGCAATATTCGGCAGCACATCCGACAGCATTTTCAGTTCTTCTTCAGTATAATCCCGCATAGCGTCTCCTAATAAAAGTTCTCCTACCGGTAGCATTCACCGCAGGGAGGCGGAGTTTGCGCGGAAAGAATTGGTGTTTTCGCGATAAGCTCGCGCTTAGAACGTTTTGTTGTACAGTGTTGTAGTATGAGGGTAGCAAAATTCCGGTCAAAAAGCAAGGAATTTGTGGAAATTATGAAAAAAATAGAGTTTTTGCAAAAAAGGACTTGCAAAACGAAACTACTGCTATATAATATCTAAATGTACCAAACATTCGATATATTCCGATAAGCAGGAAGGAAGTAAGTTTTATGAGTATTAAGGTCGGTATTAACGGCTTTGGCCGCATTGGTCGTATGGTCTTTCGCGCAAGCCTGAACCATCCTGAGATCGAGATCGTGGGCATCAATGACCTCTGCCCCGCCGATTATCTGGCCTACATGCTGAAGTACGATACTATGCACGGCAGATTCGCCGCCGATGTGAAGAGCAACGACTACGGCATCGTGGTCAACGGCCGCGAGATCCCCGTCTTCGCCGAGCGCAACCCCGCAGACCTGCCCTGGGGTAAGATCGGCGCGGAGTACGTCGTCGAATCCACGGGCCTGTTCCTGACGAAGGAAAAGGCGCAGGCGCACATCGACGCCGGCGCGAAGAAGGTCGTCATGTCCGCCCCGTCCAAGGATGACACGCCGATGTTCGTCTGCGGCGTCAACCTCGATTCCTACACGAGCGACATGCAGTTCGTCTCCAACGCCTCGTGCACCACGAACTGCCTGGCCCCCATCGCCAAGGTCCTGAACGACTGCTTCGGCATCAAGGATGGCCTGATGACCACCGTGCACTCCGTCACCGCCACGCAGAAGACCGTGGACGGCCCGTCCCTGAAGGACTGGCGCGGCGGCCGCGCGGCCACGGGCAACATCATCCCCTCCTCCACCGGCGCCGCCAAGGCCGTCGGCAAAGTCATCCCCTCGCTCAACGGCAAGCTGACCGGTATGTCCATGCGCGTTCCCACGCTGGATGTCTCCGTCGTCGACCTGACCGTCAACCTTGAAAAGCCTGCCACCTACGATGAGATCTGCGCGGCCATGAAGAAGGCCAGCGAGGGCGAGCTCAAGGGCATCCTCGGCTACACCGACGAGCAGGTCGTTTCCTCCGACTTCCTCGGCGATACGCGCACGTCCATCTTCGACGCCAAGGCCGGTATCGCCCTGACGGATACGTTCGTCAAGGTCGTGAGCTGGTACGACAACGAGATCGGCTACTCCAACAAGGTGCTCGACCTCATCGAGCACATGTACTCGGTCGACCACGCCACGAAGTAACTTAGCTTTTTCCTGTTCCTGTTTTTGGGTAAAAACAGGACGGTGCTCCTCTGAGACAAGAGGGATCTGGTGCGAGATCCCTCTTGTTTTTTTCGCGTTTTCGGTGGTATACTGCCATCGTTGCAAATTTTTCTTTGAGGTGGATCATGTTTCAAGGTTTTACGCCCGAGGCCGTCGAGTTCCTCTGGGGCATCAAATTCAACAACAACCGCGAGTGGTTCCTGCCGCGAAAGGAGCAGTTCCTCGCGCTCGTTGACCGGCCGATGCGCGAGCTCGGCAGCGAAATTTTTGACGCGATCGCCGTGGAATATCCCAAGCAGTCGCTCAAGCTGCACGTCTGCCGCATCTACCGCGACGCGCGCCGTCTCTTCGGCAGAGGGCCGTATAAGGACCACCTGTGGTTCACGATCGAGCGCCCGCACGAGCGCTTCGAGGGCGTCCCCGCGCTGTATTTCGAGCTCGCACCGAACTACTTCAGCTATGGCTGCGGCTACTGGGATGCCTCCCCTGCCACGATGTCCAAGCTCCGCCGCCGCATCGAGACCGACCCCAAAAAGCTCGAAAAGCTCGTGCGCAAGCTGAATAAGTCCCGCTTCACGCTCTCCGGCGAGCAGTTCAAGCGCCCGAAGGGCGACGTCGGCAAGCTCCTGAACCCGTGGTACAACGCGAAAAATATCGCCGTCGGCTATGACGACAATCCCGAAGGCGTGCTGTTCACGCCGGAGCTCAAGGACGAAGTCCTCGCGGGCTTCCGTGAGCTGATGGGGCTGTATCTGTATCTCGATTCGCTGGCGGGCGATCCCGAACCGAATAAAGAATAATGCCACTCGCAGAGCGGCGAGGAATTCCCTGCGCCGCGCAGGGGTGCATAAAAAGGGGGATACTCTCTTTCTCAAAAGAGAGTATCCCCCTTAGGCCCCCGAGAGAAAGGACGAGGGGTCTTGCCCCTCGACCCCGCTTACATTGGCAGTCTGTGGCTCGAAGAGCTGCACGTGCTGCGCAATCGGGCGCGGTGTACGTGGCTTCGCCACGAATCCCTACGTTTCGTCACCACTCGCAACCGCGCCTTACTATCGTGAGGCGCGTGTGACGATAGCACGGCGGCGGACTGCGTGCGGACGCGGCATTGCTGCGCTCGCCGCGGCCAGATGAAACAGATGTTGCAACTTGTTGAAAACTGTGGTACGGTAAATACAGGGCGCTGCACGAACGGCAGGCGGTTGGTCACATCTCCGAAAGGGGGTGAGACGATGCGGATCACATTCCATATTGGAGACTTTACAGTCACTATTATTGTGAAAAGCAGAAACCGCCACTCTGCCAAGTGACGGTTTCTTAGTTTTTGCTAAGTACATTTACTTGATTAGAGGCTAACCGCTTGTCGCAGCGCCCTCTTTCTATATGTTCATTATATCAAAACATTCCGCCCTGTCAAGCACACGGCAGGATGTTTTCTTAATACTCACGGCGAGCGCAGCAATGCCGCGTCCGCACGCAGTCTGCCGCCCAACTACCGTCACTCGCGCCTCACGATAGTAAGGCGCGG
>OGJH01000956.1_pt1 | contig 29576 bp, 27 predicted proteins | sample 1572021 | NCBI WGS metagenome assembly OGJH01 (sample SAMEA2582098, study PRJEB24529) | metagenome | biome: Human gut stool | place: China | collected 2011
TTGCTCAAAAACAAGAAAAAGCCCGATTTAATCGGACTTTTCAGGGTGGTGCGGGCGACAGGACTTGAACCTGCACATCGGTTGACACTAGAACCTAAATCTAGCGCGTCTGCCAATTCCGCCACGCCCGCACGTGTGTATTTCAACAAGATAAACTTGTGAAAATCAAAATATTAAATTGTTTCACTGAGGTGGCGTGACCTAAATCTAGCGCGTCTGCCAGTTCCGCCACAGGTGCAAATATTAAACTGAAATATAAATAGTGGTTTTGCGAAGTGATACGCGCGTCTTCCAGTCTGAAATATAGTCGCAACGCGTCGCACATAAATGTACTTCCTTTTGCTCGTTATTTCAGACAGCGCATTGCTCCCTTTATCTGCCACAGGCAGCGGTCGCAAGGCTACCAATTCCGCCACACCCGCATTTTTAATTTCTGCAAGACCTACCGTTAGATAATACTATAAATATCAGCAAAAGTCAAGTATAAGCAAGCAGTATATTATTACTGCTTGCAGAACACGATGCCGTCTTTTTTACTGATGGACTTGATTTTTGCCAAAGATTCAACTCTTATGCCCATATCACGAACGAGGCTGCCGCCGCCCTGATATGCCTTTTCGATAACAATTCCGGCGCCTGCTGTTTTTGCGCCTGCTTTTTCAATAAGCATAAGAAGTGCCGTTAAGGCGCTGCCCTTTGCAAGAAAATCATCAATGATAAGCACATTGTCTTCTTTGCTCAAAAATTCCTTTGAAACAACTATGTCATAGTCCTTTTTATGAGTGTATGAGTGGACGGTTGCGTTGTATGTATCGGAATAAATATTGATTGTCTTTGTCTTTTTTGCAAAAACAACCGGAACACCAAAATACTGAGCCGCAAGACAGGCAATGCCGATTCCCGACGCTTCAATTGTCAGAATTTTTGTTATGTTTTCGTCCTTGAAAAGTCTGTAAAATTCCTTGCCAAGCTCACACACAAAACTGACATCAATCTGATGATTGAGAAAGCTGTCAACCTTTAACACATTGTCGGCACCAATATGTCCGTCTTTAAGAATTCTGTCTTCTAAAAGTTTCATATCAATCTCTTTTCTGAAAAATAAAATAGTAACAAACAATATGATAGATTATACTACAAAGATTTGCACATTTCAATTGATTTTTGTGATATTCCATGCCTTATTTTTCTTATTTTCGGGAAAAATTAAATTCAGACACAAAAAAGGCAGTCGTGATAAAGCGACTGCCCCTGCGGTTTATACTTCAATATTTTTAATTGAATCAAATTCGTCCATGATTTCTTTTGACGGCTTTTTTGAAAGAAGAGAAACAATAACATTCACAATAAGCGCAAGTCCGAAGCCTACAACAAGTGAATAAAGATTTGTTGCCGCATAAAGCGTCTGACCGTTTACAAGCGGAATATAGTCCCATATGATAACTGTCAGAGCACCTGTTGCCATGCCGCTGATTGCACCCGAAAGTGTTGAGCGTTTCCAGAAAAGTGCCAGCAGAACAACAGGTCCGAATGCCGAACCGAATCCTGCCCATGCATCCGAAACAAGTCCCATAATGCTTGATTTAGGATTAAGTGCAATGAAGAATGCGATTACAGCGACAACTGCAACTGCAATTTTGCCGACCAAAAGCGAACTCTTTTCGCTTGCATTCTTTTTAACAGCACCTTTGTAAAGATCCTCCGAAACAGCCGACGCAGTAACGAGAAGCTGACTGTCTGCTGTTGACATAATTGCGGCAAGGATTCCGCAAAGGAAAATACCGCCGATAAAGATAAGCACGCCGTTGCCTGAGAAAAGCTGCTGGATTGTTCTGATGAATACAGATTCGCTTGTTGCATCGTCAAGCTGTGCTGTAAGATAGCCTCTTGCGATAAGACCGATAAGGCATGATGCAGTAAGTGAAATAATTACCCAAACAACAGCAATTTTTCTTGACTTTTTGATTTCTTCATTGCTCTTTACAGCCATGAATCTGACGAGAATATGCGGCATACCGAAGTAACCGAGTCCCCACGCAAGATTAGAAATAATCGAAACAGCCGAAACAGGAGTTCCGTCACCGTTTACGAAGAAGTTAAGGAACTGAGCAGGCTGTTCAACACCTTTTGCGGCAAGTGCAGAACTGAAGCTTGTGTCAAATGTGAGAATTGCATATGCAAGCACCGGAACGGAAAGGATTGCAACAATCATCATAAGTCCCTGAATGAGGTCGGTTGTACAAACTGCCTTGAAACCGCCCATAAATGTATATACAAGAATTACTACTGCGGCAACGATAAGACCGATAACATAAACCCGATTGTAGTTTTCGTCACCGCTTGCGCTGTCCGAGAAGAGCGTAGCAAAAAGCTTTGCGCCCGAACTGAATGCCGATGCTGTGTAAACCGTGAAGAAAACTGCTATGATTGAAGCCGAAACAATCTTGATTATGTTTTTATGGTCACGGTAGCGATTTTTGAAAAAGCTCGGAATAGTGAGCGAGTTGCCTGCCACAATTGTGTATTTACGAAGTCTTGCCGAAACAATGTACCAGTTGAGAATTGTGCCGATAAGAAGTCCTACGGCAATCCATGCCTCGCCTGTGCCGGCAAGGTATACAGCGCCCGGAAGTCCCATCAAAAGCCAACCGCTCATATCAGATGCCTGTGCCGACATTGCAGCTGTCCAACTGCCGAGGTTTCTGCCACCGAGAAAGTAGTCCTCATTGTTCTTGTTGCCCTTTGAGCAAACAAAGCCTATTACGATCATAATAATCATATAAGCTATAAACGCACAAAGAACTATTATGTTGTTTGTTGTCATTATGCCCCTCCTGAAATTAAATTTATAAATCAAATACCTTTTAATTCTACCAAAAATGAATAAATAAATCAAGTGAATTGCAGTATTTAGGACTTTTATGCAGATAATTTGTGCATTTGCAAAAATTCAGGAGTAACATTTTGCACATAATTACGAATAAAATAACTTTTATATGCATTTAAAGGGGGATTTTGTGTTGATTTGAAGAATCAAAAGTATTATAATTACATTGATTGCAAATTGACTGTAAAAGGTATGTGGAGAGATAGAAATGAATATGGTAAAAAGAACTTGGGCTGAAATTTCACTTAATGCAATTGAGCATAACTATAATGTAATAAGAAATAAGGTTGCAGACGATACAAAGGTCTGTTGTGTTATAAAGGCTGACGGCTACGGCCACGGTGCAGTTGAGCTTTCACAGATTTATGAAAAACTCGGAGCGGATTTTTTTGCTGTTTCAAATATTGACGAGGGTATAGAAATCAGAAAGAGCGGATCAAAACTCCCTATTGTGATTCTTGGCTACACTCCCGTTTCAGAGGCTGAAAATCTTGCTGAATATGATATTTCTCAGGCTGTTTTTTCACTGGAGTATGCAAAGGAGCTTTCCGAAAAATGTGTTGAAGAGGATTGTATCTGCAAAATGCACATCAAGGTTGACTCGGGAATGTCAAGAATCGGCTTTATGTGTCAGGAATTTCCACGGGATGAATATTCTATTGAAGAAATTTGCGAGGCTTGTTGCCTTCCGAATCTTGAGGTTGAGGGGCTTTTTACTCATTTTTGTGTGTCTGATGAAGATGCCGAGGGCAGAGAGTTCACAAACAAGCAGTATGAAAACTTTATTCATGTGCGTGACAGCCTTAAAAAGCGAGGCGTTGATATCAGCGTTGTTCATTGCTCAAACAGCGGCGCAATTGAAGATTACCCCGAAACCTGTTGCGATATGGTAAGGGCAGGCATTATCCTCTACGGACTTGCTCCGTCATCAAAGCTTGCCGACAGACTTGACCTTGTTCCTGCAATGACTCTTAAAACAGTTGTCGCTTTTGTAAAAGAGGTTCAAAAGGGTGCAACAATTTCCTACGGCAGAACTTTTACAGCCGACAGAAAGATGAAAATTGCAACCGTTCCTATCGGATACGCTGACGGATTCATCAGACAGAATGCAAAAGACGGCTATATGATGGTAAACGGAAAGAAAGCGAAAATTGTGGGCAGAATATGTATGGATCAGACAATGCTTGATGTTACCGATATTGAAGATGTCAAGACAGGTGACGAGGTTGTCGTATTCGGTACAGGCGAAAACGGTGAGCCTACTGCAGATTCACTTGCCGAAAATACAGGAACTATAAACTACGAAACCGTCTGCCTTGTCGGAAAGCGTGTTCCGAGAATTTACATTAAAGACGGAAAAATTGAGAATGTGATGTATAAATTATGAGATTACTTGCTGTTGACGGAAACAGTATTGTAAACCGTGCGTTTTACGGAATAAGACCGCTTACTACAAAGGACGGTCAGTTTACAAACGCAATTTACGGATTTCTTACAATGCTGTACAAAATTAAAAATGAAGAAAATCCCGACGCCGTGGCGATTGCTTTTGACCTGAAAACACCGACCTTCAGACACAAGGCCTATGCAGGCTACAAGGCAACACGAAAAGGTATGCCGGAGGAGCTTGCGTCACAAATGGAACCGCTGAAAAAGCTTCTTACCCTTTTAGGCTACAGGCTTGTTACCTGTGAGGGCTTTGAGGCTGACGATATTCTTGGTACGCTCGCCAAGGCTTGCGAAGAAAACGGAAACGAGTGCGTTATTGCAACAGGTGATCGTGACAGCCTTCAGCTTGTGTCGGACAAAACAAGCGTTCATCTTTGCTCAAACAAACAGGATATACTTTATACCCCCGAAAAGATTCTTGAAACTTACGGTGTAACTCCAAAGGAGCTTATAGAAATCAAGGCGATTCAGGGCGATACCTCGGATAATATTCCCGGTGTTGCGGGAATAGGACCAAAGGGTGCAGGCGACCTCATTCAGAGATATCACACGGTTGAGTATATCTATGACCATCTTGATGAACTTGAAATCAAGGACGGTGTGCGTAAAAAGCTGACTGCGTCAAAGGAAAATGCAATTCTCAGCCGTATGCTCGGTGAAATAAACTGCAACGCTCCTGTTGACACAAATGTCGAAAATTATGTTGTAGATATGAAAGATGCCGATGAATGTGCCGGATTTATGGCAAAGCTTGAACTGTTTTCTTTAATAGAAAAATACGGCATCAAGGCTGACAAAAATACAAAGCCCGAAAAGGTTGAGAAAAATTTGCTTGAGGTTGTGTCTGATTTTGATGAAAATGAACTTTTAAAAAATGTTAAGTCAGAGAAAAAGCTCTATCTCAACTTTGAAACAGAGAATAAAGAATTAAAATCCTTTGCCGTACTTTTTGACGGCAAGGTGTATATAAGCACGGACGAAGAGCTTTTTGTTAAGTTTATTGCCGACAGTGAACTTGAAAAGTACACAAGAAACATCAAAACGCTCTACGCTTATGCCGATGAGAAAAATATTGATGTTGAAAATATTGTGTTTGATATTGAGCTTGCGGCATATCTGATTGAACCGTCGTCAAAGGATTATTCGGACAAAAATCTTTGTGCCTCTTACGAAATCGCTCTGCCTGTCTGCACTGGTGAGCAGAATGAAAAATACGAGGCATTTGCCTGTTACGCAGAATTGTGCGAAAAACTCGGAGATAAAATCAAGGCTCACGGTCAGGAAAAGTTGTTAAGTGAAATTGAAATTCCGCTTGCAAAGGTGCTTGCAAGAATGGAAAATGTCGGTGTCTGTGTTGACCGACAGGGCATTGAAAGCTACGGCGAAATGCTTTCTGCACAGATTAAGGAGCTTGAAACCGCAATTTACGAAAGTGCGGGCTGTGAGTTTAACATCAATTCTCCGAAACAGCTTGGTGTAGTTTTATTTGAAAACCTCGGACTCCCTTGCAAAAAGAAAACGAAGAGCGGCTACAGCACAAATGCAGAGGTGCTTGAAAGCCTGAGGTATGAACATCCCGTTGTTGAAATGGTGCTGAGATACAGAACGCTCTCAAAGCTGAATTCAACCTACTGCGAGGGACTTTTAAAGGTCATTGCAGTTGACGGCAGAATCCATTCAAATTTCAATCAGACCGAAACAAGAACAGGCAGAATCAGCTCAACAGAGCCGAATCTCCAGAATATCCCCGTAAGAACCGAGCTTGGCAGAGAGATGAGAAAGTTTTTCTGTGCAAGAGAGGGCTGGGCGCTTGTTGACGCCGACTATTCGCAGATTGAACTCCGTGTGCTTGCCCATATTTCGGGTGACAAAAATATGATTAAAGCATTCAAGGATAACGAAGATATCCACGCAATCACAGCGTCACAGGTGTTCAATATGCCGCTTGATATGGTAACTCCGATTATGAGAAGCCGTGCAAAGGCTGTTAACTTCGGTATTGTTTACGGAATCGGCGCATTTTCACTTGCAAAGGATATCGGTGTTTCAAATAAAGAGGCAAAGCACTACATTGAAAGCTATCTTGCCCATTACAGCGGTGTTGACAGCTATATGAAAAATGTTGTCGAAAAGGCGAACGCTGACGGCTATGTTGAAACGATGTTCGGCAGAAGAAGAAATCTTCCCGAACTCACCTCGAGCAAGCATATGATCCGTGCATTCGGCGAGAGAGTTGCAAGAAATATGCCTATTCAGGGCACAGCCGCAGACATTATCAAAATTGCAATGATTAAGGTTGACGAGCGAATGAAAGCCGAAAATCTCCGTGCAAGGCTTGTGTTGCAGGTTCACGACGAACTTATTGTCGAAGCTCCGCAGGATGAGAGCATGAGAGTTGCACTCATTGTTCAGGAAGAAATGGAAAACGCAGTTAAAATGAGCGTTCCGCTCACAGCCGATGCGGCAATCGGAAGGACTTGGTATGATGCAAAAGGATAACAGAACGATTGCCTTTGTATGCACGGGCAACACCTGTCGCAGTCCCATGGCAGAGGCAATTTTTAATGATATGGCAGAGAAAAACGGTGTTTGCGTCAGGGCGGAAAGCTTTGGCATTGCAACCTCAACGGGACTTCCCGTGTCGGAAAATTCCGTGATTGCCTGTAAGGAAATCGGAATTGACCTTTCGGGCAAAGCTTCAACAGCCGTAGCTGATGTCGGCATTGAAAAATACGAAAAATTTTACTGTATGTCGCAAAGTCACGCAAAAATGTTGATGCAGTTTTTTCTTGTACAGCCCGAAAAAATCGCCGTGCTCGGTATAAGCGATCCCTACGGCGGCGACATTGAGGTGTACAGACATTGCCGTGATGAAATTGTTAATTCTGTAAAGGAAATATTAAAAGCGTATGAAAATTGACAGAATGACTGAAAATCAGCTTGAGGCGGTTGCACAGCTTGAACAGCGGTGTTTTTCGCATCCGTGGTCGTTTAACAGCCTTGAAGAAGAACTGAACAACGAAACCTCGCTGTTTTTTACCGCAACGGAAGACAATGTCGTTGTCGGATATATAGGAATGAGTGTTGTTGTTGATGAGGGTTACATTTTCAATGTTGCCGTTGACGGTACACACAGAAATCGGGGAATAGGTTCGGCGCTTGTTGAAACGCTTGTGACCTATGCCAAGAAAAATAACCTTTGCTTTCTCACTCTTGAGGTTCGTGAAAGTAACGGGAACGCACGTTCTCTCTATGAAAAATTCGGATTCATCAAGGTGGGAGAGAGGAAAAATTACTACTCCTCTCCAACCGAAAACGCTGTTTTAATGACACGCTGTTTTTGACATATATATGTAATAAAACATTATATTAACGATATTACGGAACTTCATCATAAATGTTTCGTAGTGAAAGGAAAATTATGAAGATACTCGCAATAGAATCGTCCTGTGACGAAACTGCGGCAGCGGTTGTTGAGGACGGCAGAAACATAATCTCCTCGGTGGTTGCATCTCAGGTTGAGGAACACAAGCTTTACGGCGGTGTTGTTCCCGAAATCGCATCACGCCGTCACGCAGAGGCAATTGTTCCTGTTGTAAGACAGGCTCTTGAAGACGCAGACTGCAGGCTTTCAGACATTGACGCAATCGGCGTTACATATGCCCCCGGACTTATCGGAGCGTTGCTTGTGGGAGTGAATTTTGCAAAAGGACTTTCACTTGCAACAGGAATTCCGCTTGTGCCTGTTCACCATCTGCGTTCACACATTGCATCAAATTATATTTCAAATAAAGAATTAAAGCCACCATTTCTTTGCCTTGTTGTGTCGGGCGGTCACAGCCATATTGTTATGGTTGAGGACTACACAAAGATGAAAATTATCGGCAAAACCCGTGATGATGCCGCAGGCGAGGCTTTTGACAAAGCCGCAAGGACAATGGGAATGCCGTATCCGGGCGGAATTGAAATGGACAGAGTTGCGGAAAACGGCAATCCGTTTGCATTCAAGCTTCCTCGTCCCGCAGTTCACGATGCACCGTATGATTTCAGCTTTTCGGGACTTAAAACAGCCGTAATCAACCTCATTCACAATTCGGCACAAAAGGGTGTTGAGCTTAACAAAGCCGATGTCTGTGCATCATTCCGCTATGCCGTTGTCGATTGCCTTGTTACAAACTTTATCAAGGCGGCTGAAGACTTGGGACAGAAAAAGCTTGTAATCGCAGGCGGTGTTTCGGCAAATTCACTTCTCAGAAGAACCCTTGCAGAAGAGTGTAAAAAGCGTGATTGGGAAATGTATATGCCCGAAAAATCTCTTTGCGGTGACAATGCCGCCATGGTCGGTTCACAGGGATATTACGAGTTCCTCAGCGGCAATATTGCAGGCACGGACCTCAATGCTTTTGCAACAATGAGTATTGAAAAAGGCTGATTTATACGCAAATAATCACTAAAACACTTGCTATTTTATCAAAAATATACTAAAATAGTGTTAATAAACCGAAAGGACGATTTAAAATGAGCAATCCTATTGTTACTTTTGAAATGGAAAACGGAAAAACAATCAAAGCGGAGCTTTATCCCGAAATTGCTCCGAATACTGTAAATAATTTTCTCAGCCTTGTAAACAAGGGTTACTATGACGGCCTCACATTTCACCGTGTAATCTACGGTTTCATGATTCAGGGCGGTTGCCCCGAGGGCACGGGTATGGGCGGCCCCGGATATTCAATCAAGGGCGAATTTGCCGTGAACGGCTTTGAAAACAATCTCAAGCACACAGAGGGCGTTCTCTCAATGGCTCGTTCAATGATGCCCGACTCAGCAGGTTCGCAGTTCTTCATTATGCACAAAAACGCTCCGCACCTTGACGGTCAGTATGCCGCTTTCGGCAAGGTTATCGAGGGTATGGATGTTGTCAATGAAATTGCGGAATGTGACACGGACTATTCCGACAAGCCGCTTGACCCGCAGGTTATGGCAAAGGTTACAGCAGAAACCTTTGGCGTTGACTATCCCGAGCCTGAAAAATGCTGATTGTTAAGAAAGGAATTTTAAAATGAATGTTTTGCTTGCAGGCGGCGCCGGATATATCGGCTCGCACACTTGTGTTGAACTCATCAACGCAGGTCACGATGTTGTAATTGCAGATAATTTTTCAAACAGCTGTCCCGTAGCGGTTGAAAGAGTTGAAGAGCTGACAGGCAGAAAAATTCCGCTCTATGAGGCCGATGTATGTGACAGAGATGCCGTTGAAAAGATTTTTTCGGAGAATAAGATTGATGCGGTAATTCACTTTGCAGGTCTTAAAGCAGTAGGTGAAAGCTGTGAGAAGCCTGTTGAATATTACCGTAACAACATTGATTCAACGCTCACATTGCTTGAGGTGATGAAAAAACACGGTGTAAATAACTTTATTTTCAGCTCAAGTGCCACGGTTTACGGTACTCCGGAAACTGTTCCGCTTGTTGAAACAATGCCAAAGGGTTCTCCTACAAATCCGTATGGCTGGACAAAGTTTATGATGGAACAAATTCTTACAGACACCGCAAACGCAAATCCCGATATGTCTGTTGTTCTTCTTCGTTACTTTAACCCAATCGGCGCTCACGAAAGTGGAAGAATCGGTGAAGATCCTAACGGAATCCCGAATAACCTTATGCCGTACATAACACAGGTTGCCGCAGGCAGACTCAAGTGTCTCGGTGTTTTCGGCAACGATTACCCTACGCATGACGGCACGGGTGTGCGTGACTATATCCATGTTGTTGACCTTGCAAAAGGTCATGTAAAGGCTATTGAATATTCCGCAGAGCACAAGGGAACTGAGATTTTTAATCTCGGAACAGGTGTGGGCTACAGCGTTCTTGATATTGTAAAGGCTTTTGAAAAGGCAAATTCGATTGAAATTCCTTATGTTATAAAGCCACGCCGAGCAGGCGACATTGCAGAATGCTTTGCCGACGCAACAAAAGCCAAGAAAATACTCGGATGGATTGCCGAGAAAAATCTTGAGGATATGTGTCGTGACAGCTGGAACTGGCAATCTCACAATGTGAATGGTTACAAATAACAAATAAATGATATTTTATTTGTGCATTCCTACAAAAAAACAATATTTTGTCAAATAATCAGCCACCAAGAGTTTTTAGCATTGACTTTTGGTGGTTGGTTGTTGTATAATTAAACTGCTTATAGAAGCATTATCACATAAGGAGGAAAAGAAAATGTTCAAAAAAGCACTTAGCCTTTTACTGTCTATGATGCTTGTTGTGACATCACTCGTTGTAACTGTAATGAGCGTTTCTGCTGCCGGCGATTCATATTTCGTATCCGGTTGTGAAGAACTCACAGGTTACAAGTGGGCTGAGACTGAAGCAACTTGCGGAGATAATGTAATGACAGAAAACGGCGACGGTAACTACGAAAAAGTATTTACCAACGTAGCAGTCGGCAACGGCTACCAGTTCAAGGTCGTTAAAAACGATTCAGAGTGGATTGGTGTAGGCGATACCGGCAATGACAACTTCACATTCAATGTAACAAAGGAATGTGATGTAACAGTAACTTACAACCCTACAACAAATGAAATCACTGCAACAGGTGAAGGTGTTGTAATTCCGAAAGAACTTGTTGTTGACCACATTACAGTCGTTGGTAACGGTGAAGACAACTGGCTCAACGGTAAGGACTGGAAGGTAGATGCTGAAGCTAACTACATGACAGAAACATCTGAGGGTTCAAAGGTTTACCAGATTAAGTTTGAGAGCCTTGACGCTTATGAGAACTATCAGTTCAAGTTTGCTGCCAACGGTTCATGGGCAGATAACTGGGGCCTTCCTGAGCAGGGCACAGCTCCTCTCAATGAGTGGTTTGACCTTACATACAACGGTCAGAACATGATCATTGATACAGATGCAGCTGGCTATGAAGACGGTTATGACATCGTTCTTACACTTGACCTTTCAAACTTTAACTATGCTACAAAGCAGGGTGCAAAGGGTAAGGTTGACATCGTTACTGATGCAGAGCCTACAACAGTAGCAGAGCCTACAACAGTAGAGCCTACAACAGTAGCAGAGCCTACAACAGCAGAGCCTACAACAGTAGCAGAGCCTACAACAGTAGAGCCTACAACTGCAGCTCCTGCAAAGGGTCTCACAGTTACAGCTACTTCAAACCTCTTCGCTGAGAAGAAGGTTACTCTCAGCGCAGATCAGAAGACTGTAAGGGTTACATACATGTTCCAGACCAAGGACAGAGATGGTATGTTGAACTTCCAGTATAAAATGAACTATGATCCTACTGTTCTCAAGGTCTCAGCTAACACAAGAAAGAGTACTTCATTCGAATATCCAAATTTCGAATTCAACAAAAATGTAGCTCCTGGTTTACTTATGGGTATAGGAAGTGACACAAGTCTCTATTTTTCGTCAGAAAAAGAAATAGTATTTTCTTCTGTTGAATTCGATGTGATCAATCCCGAGGCTGTAGCAACTACTGTTGACCTTGATGTAGAGTATCTTACTATTTCAAATCAAGACCCTGTATCAGAGTTGGAAATCCCTAGTGATGAAGTAGTACTCTTAGACAAATCTGTATTAAATCAGGATGCAGTTGATAAGTATGTCGCAGTTGCTAATACTGTAACAGATCCCGACGGTTCAGAAGAGCCTACAACAGAAGAGCCTACAACAGCTCCTGCTGCCGATACTACATATGTAGTTGCCGGTACAGAAAATCTTACAGGTTATGAATGGCAGGGTTCTCCTGCACTCGCTCCCGAAAATGTTATGACAGCTGACGGCAGCGTGTTCACAAAGACATTCTCTGCTGTTCCTGCAGGTAAAAACTATCAGCTCAAGGTTGTTGCAAACACAGGCGACGCTCAGACATGGATTGGTCTTGACGGTACAGATAACAATGTAACTTTCGATGTAGAAACAGCTTATGATGTTACTGATGTTACTGTAACATTCGATCCTGCTACAAACAAGATCACTGTAACAGGTGACGGCGTTAAAATGGTAACAGACCTTGATGTTCACAGCATTACAGTTGTTGGTAACGGTGAAGACAACTGGCTCAACGGTGTAGCATGGGGTGTTGACGCTGAAGCTAACCACATGACTCAGGTTTCTGACAAGGTATATCAGATTAAGTATGAAAATATTGAATCTGCAGACGATGCTTATCAGTTCAAGTTTGCTGTAAACGATGATTGGGCAGCTAACTGGGGTCTTCCCGAGCAGAGCGCAGCTCCTATAGGCGAAGAATTTGACCTTACATTCAATGGTGAGAACATGCTTCTTAACACAGTTTCTGCAGGTTTTGAAGAAGATTCACTCGTTGATGTAACAATCACACTCGACATTTCTAAATTTGATTATTCAACACGCTCAGGCGCTAAGGCTACTGTTAAGGTTGAGCCTTCAACTCCTGCAGTTGATAATTTAACAATCAACGCTACATCTAATATTTGCCAGGCTACAGGTTCAGGCACATTTAATGTAGGCGACAAGGTATCAGTTTACTATCTCCTTGACACTAAGGACGCACAGCTTGAAGAAGTACAGTGGGCTCTTACATATGATAAGAACCTCCTTACACTTGATTCACTTACAATGCCTGAAATTGCTGACGGCATGGTAAATATGAATGATGTTTCAGGCAATGCTTCAAACCTTGCACTTTATGATTTTGCAGGCGGCAAGAAGCTTGTTGAGGCTGTGTTCACAGTTAACGGTACAGGTACAACAAATGTTGACCTCAATGTAGTTGATCTTACACTTGGTAAGCTCAATCCTGAGACAGGCAAAGTTGATGCTAATTCAGAATATGCAGCAGTAGTTAACGGCGACATGGCTAATGATCTCTTTGATCACATTAACTCAGAGGCTAAGGTTGAAGCATATGTTGAGCCTACAACAACAGAGCCTGCAACAGAGCCTACAACAGTAGCTCCTGCAACAGAGCCTACAACAGTAGCTCCCGCAACAGAGCCTACAACAGTAGCTCCTGCAACAGAGCCTACAGACGCTCCTTCAACAGAGCCTACAACAACAGAGCCTGCTACAGAGCCTACAACAGATGCACCGGCTACAGTAGCTCCTACTACACCTGATGCTACATCTGCTACACAGGTTGCAACAAAGGGTCAGTCAACAGCTGACACAGCTACTTCTGACACACCGGCTAACGGCACAAGCAGCAACGCAGTACAGACAGGTAATGCTTCTATGGCAGTAGTTATCCTCTTAGCTCTTGTTTCTGCAACAGGTGTTGTTTACTTCACAAGAAAGAGATTCAATAAGTAATTGAATTTCCTATTGTAAGACTGTTAACGGCGTTGACAGATTAAAAAAATAATTTTTCGCCTCTCGGTTTTCCGAGGGGCGTTTTTTTATATCGTAATGTTGTGAAAATCAGTTTGAATTATAATTTCTAAAATATCATTTCTTTAAATGTGAATCTGCAATTAATTTATTTTCACATAAATTTCACCGAGAATTGTTAATTTTTTCATTGAAATTTTAGTCTTAATGATATATAATAGGGATATCAAACTAAAGGAATGAAAAAAATGTCTAAAAAAATCAAAAATATGCTTTCAATTCTCTTCGTGGCTGTACTTACCGTGTCAGCATTCTGTATTCCTGCAAGTGCTGCCGAGGATGACCTTACAATCAGCGTTTCATCAGATGAAAAGGATTCCGTAACAGCTAAAGTCGGCGATACGGTTAAGTATGCTATTTATATGACCGATACAAAAGAAGAAGTAATCGGAGCCGCAATGAGTTTCTTTTACAACGATGAATATTTGAAGTTGAATGCTGATTCAATAAACTGTGAAAGCTTTAAAAATGCGATTGGCAACCCTAAACTTAAGAATTTTTACACCTTTACATGGACAGATGTTCAGAATCCCGTAAAGCTTAACGGTGACAAGGCTCTTGTTTCTGCTGAATTCAAGGTACTAAAGGGAGGCAAAACCGATCTTTCATATTTCATCTCGGATATGTACGGCGATGATATGACATATCTCAAATCGTATAAAATCACCTGCAAGCTTTGGGTGAACGGTAAAGAGGTAGAGGATAGTGCCGTTCCGATAGTAAATAATGATACGGCAAATTCCGAAAAAATTCAGGGCGATTTTGTAAACTACATTGACGGAATGGGCGAGGAAAACTCACCTAACAAAGACGACCATAAGTCGGTAGTTGTTGAGAAAAAGTACATTTCAACTCAGCAGAATAGTCAGGTTGTAGATGTTACAAAGGTTGTTGAGAGCTCTGCAAACGGTTCGGGTTCAAATACGACATTAATTATTATAATTGCAATTGTTGTTGTTTTGATTGCCGCAGGTGCAATTATTTTCGTAAAGAAAAAGGACGAAAAAAAGAACAAAACGGCGGACATTAACGGAATGTCAGACGACGCAGATGCGGATAAATAAAACAGATAAATATCTTTTATAGGAAAATTTTTTATAATACAAGCTAAATACACAAAATTGCGATTGCAATTTTGTGTATTTTTTTGTTTTAAGCTTTTTGAAAAAGATTGCAATTTTGAAAATTTTGTTATATAATGATTCCATACCGATAGAAATCGGAAATTTTTTTGGAGGAGATTCAAATGTCAAAAAAACTTATCAGTATCATAGTGTCATGCGCTCTCGTTCTTTCACTTGCTCTTGTAGGTGTAATCGGCGTTTCCGCAGCTATTGATACAAACGGTCGTTATGTCCCAAGTGAGGGCGTAAAAGAAACACACAAAGTTTACTTCCTTATGCCTGAGTCATGGAAGAGTGAAAAGTACAATGCTAATGATGCAGGTGCATACTGGTGGAACGGTTCAGATCCATGCGGTTCTCTTGACGGTACAACAGTAGGTCCTGCTTGGCCGGGCTATAAGATGCAGGTTGAAAATGCTGAAAATAACATCTTCTATCTTGACCTTCCTACAGATGTTCCTAATATTGATTTCAACAACTACCTTAACGGCGGTGAAAGGACAGTAGACGACAAAACAGGTAAAGTAACTTTCCAGTTCGGTGAGGAACAGTTTAAGGCTGCTAAGCAGACTGTTGATGTTCTTTGTCAGTACTATTCGGAAGGCGACAATGATTATTATGACAATTTGCTTGACGGTGAATTCTGGGCAAAGGCTCAGGAAGCACTTGACGGTAATGACAAGACATTCTTCGGTAATTTTGCTGACAACTTCTTTGAGGATCCTGAGTGGGGTATCTCAATGAGATTGAATGACATGATTTATGTTACAGACCCTAACAACACTTCTGTAAGCGTCACAGGTAAGGAAACATATGCCGGTGAGTTCTACTTCTACTATGGTCTTAACGAAGAAACAGGCAAGTACGAGTACGGTTCACTTCCTAACTATGATATGGCTAAGGAAGCAGGTCTTGTTAAGACAGTAGACAAGAATGTAAAACCTGCTACACCTGATGAGCCTACAACAACAACTCCGTCAGGTGACAACAAGACAGATTCTACAAAGAACACAGTTCCTACTGCAGGTCAGAACCCAACATCTTCTGCAAACGCAGTTTCAACTGCTGACACAGCAAAGAGCACAGACAACAGCGCAGTTCAGACAGGTGCTACAACAGCAGCTGCAGTTCTCGCAGTTCTCCTCGTTGCAGGCGGTGCAGTTCTTTACACACGCAAGAGATTTGAATAATCTTAAATAATTATACATAATTATTTGATGCCCTCCGCTTTGGAGGGCATTTTTGCTTTTGTTGCAGATAAAATTTGCAGTTTTTTTGCATTGATTTTGTTCGGAAAAGATCTAATAAAGAAACTTATAAAACAGTACAGTGATTTTTGGTGATTATTACAATAGGTTTCAGATGCCAAAATGCCCTGTAACACTTGATTTTTTCTGAGTTTTATACTATAATAGTCATGCTGATACAAGTATGGTGTCGGAAAATCATAAGGAGGAAATACAAATGTCCAAAAAAGTTATCAGTCTTTTATTGGCTGTTATGCTCACAGCGGCAATGATAGTGGTTGCTGCAATAAGCGTTTCTGCCGATACGGACGATGAAGGCAGTTATGTGCCTTCTGAGGGCACTGAAACCTACCATATATATTTCTGTAAGCCTGATGACTGGGAAAACAAATATACATCTGATGCAGGTGTTTATTGGGAAAACGGTTCGGATACTCCTTCAGCGTGGCCGGGTTATTCAGCTCGCAATGCTGATATCAAAAATATTTACTGTTCTGATGTGCCGACCGATGTTGATAAAGTAATCTGGAACAACGCTCTTAAAGGTACAGACGATCCGACAAATCCTGAATATAAACTTGCTTATCGAACAACCGATATTAATTTTAAGGGTTATGAAAAAGGCGAGTCTGATTATTATCCCGACGGTGTTGAAAGCTTTGACAATATGATTTATATTATCAATCCTGAATTTACTTCCGAGAACGATAAGGATGAATTGATTTTTGCCGGTGAGTGGTTCTACTACTACGGTAACGGTGAATACGGCAATGCTCCTAAAAAGGCAGACCTCAAGGCCGGTGATTATTACGGCAAAGACGGTGTGTTCCCGACAGAGTATAATCCATCGGGTGAGGAAACAACAGCCGAATCAACAACAGAGGTTGTAACAGAATCGGAAACAACCGAGTCTGCAACTGATGCCCCCGTTGCAACAGAGGGTACAACATCGTCTGCTGAATCTTCGCTTGCTCTTACAGTAAATGCAACATCAAATTACTTCCCAATGGCAAGTGCAAAGTATAATGCAGTTACAAATCAGGTAACGGTTACATATATTATGCAGTCTCCAAAGAATGTGCTCGACACGCAGTGGCACATTTCTTATGACCCTTCAATCCTTTCGGTTGCTGATGTGAATACTGCTAAGTCGGTTTGCCCGACAATGGACGGCAGAGGTGTATATGTAAACTTCAAGAATAAGTCGGAAGGCGTTGGTTATGTAAGATTCGGTGCAAGTAATCTCGGTCTTTATGACTTTAGCGAAAAGACGCTTTTTGCAACAGTTGTTTTTGATGTTAAAGACATTTCAAAGGTTGCACCGGTTTCGACGACGGTTGACCTTGTTGTTGAGGTGCTTCGTGTTTCGGAAGTAAATCCGGACACAGAAATGACTGACGGTTCAAAAGAAGTTATTCTTGTTGATAAAGAAGTAGTTAAGAAAGATCCTGTTGCTGTGGCAGCAAAAAATGGTCTTTCAACTGAGCTTACTCCTTCAACCTATGCAGAACCGACAACAGCCGAGCCTTCAACCGCAGAGTCATCTACTGAGGCTACTAAGGCTACAGAGGAAACGCAGGAATCAACTAAGGATACAATTGCTCCTGTAACTTCACAGGATGCAACATCTGTAACACAGCCTGTATCAAAGAAAATCAGCTCAACATCCGACACTCCGGATACATCTGATAACGGCGGCAATAACAATGCAAACGCTGCTGTTCAAACAGGTGAAGCTCCTCTGGCTGTTGTAATTCTTACACTTCTCATCGGCTCAACTTGTGTAATGTTCGTTCTTCGTAAGAAAGAAGAAATCCTTTAACGGCTGATAAAGACTAATAATTAAGAGGGCTGACCAAACAAAGGTCAGCCCTCTTTCTGTGCTGTGATTGAGGTTTAAAATTCTGATAAAAATACAAAAAAACAGCTCCACCGTAAATAGTGGAGCTGTTTCGTAATCTGTAAAATCAGTTAGCTCTGGTAACCTTACCTGAACGCAAACAACGGGTGCAAGCATATACACGCTTTGGTGAACCGTCAACAATAGCCTTAACACGCTGTACGTTGGGCTTCCATGTTCTGTTTGATCTTCTGTGTGAGTGAGATACCTTAATACCGAACTTTACATCCTTACCGCAGAATTCACATTTTGCCATGCGTCTGCACCTCCTTAAAGAAAACTAATTCTATTTCTAACTTTGTTATAATAACAGAAAATGAGAGAAAATGCAAGTGTTTTTTGAAAATTTCTTAACTTGTTTTTTGCTCTTGTAATTTTTGACGATATATTATATAATTAGGAATGAATATAGTTACACGATTGTTACCTAAAAATTCAGATTTCAGGAGGCTCTTATGCTCTCATTATTACTTAACGGCATCAGAAACGGCAACCTTGATTTCGGCTCGGTAATTGCCGAAATATTGGCTGTACTCGTTATTATATTTTTAATTCTCCCGTTCCATGAATGGGCGCACGCTTTTACTGCGTCACTTCTCGGTGATAAGGCGGTAAAGGGCAGAGGCAGACTTTCGATTAATCCGCTCAGCCACATTGACCCTATGGGTGCTTTGTGTATGCTTTTGTTCGGATTCGGTTGGGCAAAGCCTGTTCCGATTGATCCGAGAAATTTTAAAAATCCAAAGGTCGGTATGGCAATCACCGCAATTATGGGTCCGATTGCAAATATCGTTGCCGCATTGGCAGGACTCCTCATTTATTATCCGATTATCCTTTTTACAGGCGCATTTCCGCTTTCGACAATCGGAGGATATGTTGTTCAATTCTTGAGTTTCTACATTTCGTGCAATGTCGGACTTGCAGTGTTCAACCTTATCCCGATTCCGCCTCTTGACGGCTCAAAGGTTCTGTTCGTATTTTTACCCGACAAGGCTGTTGAATTCTTTTACAGATATCAGATGTACTTTTTTATCGGTCTTTTTGTTCTCTTGTATGTGGGAATTCTCAACACTCCGATTAACTGGCTCAGCAATCAGATTCTTGACTTCATCAGCTGGCTTGCAAGCCTGCCGTATATGCCGTTTGTCGGTTGATTTCAAAATCATTCGTAACATCAAATCATAACTGAAACTTATTTATGGAAACACAACAACTTCAATATAAGCTGTCGGCATTTGAAGGTCCTCTTGACCTTTTGCTGACGCTGATTTCTAAAAACAAAATAGATATTTACGACATCAGCATTTCCGAATTGCTCGACCAGTACATGGAGCAGATTAATATGATGCAGGAAAATCAGATGGATATCGCATCGGAATTTCTGACAATGGCGTCAAGACTTGTTTATATCAAGTCTGTAATGCTCCTGCCAAAATATGAGGAAGAGGCTGAAGAACTCAAGAAAGAACTTTCGGGACAGCTTCTTGAATATGCCGTTTGCCGTGAAATGGCGGCTAAACTCGGCGATATTTATGACTTTGACAGCTTTTACCGAGATGCATCTCCTGTTGAATTTGACCTGACATATAACCGAATTCATCCGAGTGAGGATATTGCAAAGGCATATGTCAGCGCAGTCGGACGGGGCAAGCGTAAGCTTCCGCCGTCAAAAGACGCATTTTCGGGCATTGTGTCGCATAAAATCGTGTCGGTAAACAGTAAGATTATCCATCTTATGAGAAGGCTCTGGCACGGCAAAAGGCTTGAATATCACGAAATTTTTGAGGTGTGCGAGGGCAAAAGCGACCTTGTGGCAACATTTCTTGCAACGCTGGAGCTGGTAAAGGGCAAGCGTATCAGAATTGAGGGCAGTGGTGAAAATGCCGTTGTTCATATGATTGAGGATAAAAACGCAATGCCTTTGCCACAGGTTGACGAGGACGAAAACAATGAAAATGAGGAGGTGCAGTAATGGCTGTTGAAAATATTCGTGGTGCGATTGAGGCGATTTTGTTCGCAAACGGTGCGTCGGTTGAATTTTCCCGAATAGCGCAGGCACTTGAAATTTCCGAAAAAAAGGTTAAAGAGCATATTTCTGCACTGATTGATGATTATGAGGCGTCAGGACGGGGCATAACTATAATATTGCTTGACAATTCCTGTCAGATGGTTTCAAAAAAGGAATTTGCTCCGCAGATTCGCACCGTTATGGATTTGAGACGAAACACCCCGCTTTCACAGGCGGCTCTTGAGGTTCTTGCAGTTGTTGCGTACAATCAGCCTGTTACAAAGGCTTTTGTCGAGCAGGTGCGTGGTGTTGACTGCAGTGGTGTAATCGGCAGTTTGACAACAAAGGGACTTGTTGAAGAAAAGGGCAGACTTGAGCTACCCGGCAGACCGTTGCTTTACGGCACAACCGAAAACTTTTTGCGTTGCTTTAACATTTCAAGTCTTGACGAACTTCCTCCGCTCCCCGAGGGTGATGAGGACAAGGAGTCCGAAGAAAACGGTGAAGAACAGGAAAAGACTGAAAACGGCAATGAGCAGATTGATTTGCTTGCCGATCAGCCTGTTGACAGGCAGTAAAATTTAGGGGGAATTCCCTTTGCTTTGGCTATATATCCTACTCGGAATTGTGCTGTTTATTGCGCTTGTGATGTTTATTCCGATTACTTTGCGTGCATCATATAAAGAGGAGTTTTGGTGCGCCGTGTATATCGGATTTGTAAAGCTTCAACTTGTGCCGGCAAAACCCAAAAAGGAAAAGAAGAAGAAAGCAAAAAAACAAACTCAGAAAACCGAACAACCTAAAAAAGCGACAGAAAAAAAGCCGAGCCTTATAAAAAAATACGGTATTGAGTGGCTTTTGAACCTGATAAAAAAAGTTGCAGAGCTTGCAGTATCTGCATTGCAGGATTTTTTCAGCCACATACTGGTTAAAAAATTGTTGCTGAGTATCAGCGTTGCAGGTGACGATGCGGCTGACACAGCTATAAAATACGGCAAATACTGTGCCGTTGTTTATCCGGCAGTAGGCACAATTGTCCGTGTTGTAAAATGCAAAGGCTACGGAGTTGACATAAATCCGAATTTTTCGGAAAAAGCAGAAACAGAAATTAACTTTGACTTTGCCGCAAGAATTTTCGCATTCCGACTTATCGGTCTTGCCGTTAAGCACGGAATCAAAGGGATTAAACTTCTTGCAGAAGTTAAAAATGATTGATATAAATATTGTTGAAAAAGGAGAATGGCTATGGAACATCCTATCGGCAGTTTAATGGATACCACAATGGAAAAAATCAAGGAAATGATTGATGTCAATACTATTATCGGTGAGCCTATAACTTCGCCTGACGGCACACTCATCATTCCTGTTTCAAAGGTAAGCTACGGCTTTGCGGCAGGCGGTTCGGATCTGCCTACCAAAAAGGAAAACAAAGACTGCTTTGGCGGCGGCAGCGGTGCAGGTGTGACAATTCAGCCTGTTGCATTTCTTACCGTTTATCAGGGCGATGTAAGGCTTGTTTCCGTTGATAGGGAAGAAGGTACAGCCGACAAGCTCGTTAATATGATTCCCGATGTTCTCAAAAAGGTAAAGGGAGTTTTTAAAAAGGATAAGAGCGAATCCGCAGACGATTTTTCCGAAATCACACAGGACGATATTGACGGCTGATTCGTAATATTGCAACACCCCTCGGCATAGATTTATGCAGGGGGTGTCCTTATGAAAAAAATAATCTCGCTTGCGGTGTGCTTTGTTATGCCGTTTGTGCTTATGGGTGCTAAAAATGCGGAGGATACTCCTCCCACAACTTCTGCACAGGCATTTGTCCTTTATTGTCCCGATAACAACACGGTTATCTGTTCAAAAAATGCAGATAAAAGAATGAAGCCTGCGAGCACTACAAAGATTATGACATCTCTCATAACTCTTGAGGAGGCGGCATCCTGTAACAGCGAAGTAACCTTCAAACAGGAAATGGTTGCCGAGGGCAGTTCGATGTATCTTAAAGTCGGTGAAAAAGTCCGACTTTCGGACCTTGCATCAGGAATGATGATGGCGTCGGGTAATGATGCGGCGAATGCGGCGGCATATACGATTTCGGGCAGTCCCGAAAAGTTTTCACAACGAATGAATGAAAAGGCAAAGCAAATCGGTATGATGAATACCAATTTTGTAACGCCGAGCGGACTTGACGATGACAACCATTACTCAAGTGCAAAGGATATGGCTCTGCTTATGTCATATGCACTTGAAAATGACGATTTTGCAAATCTTACGGCTAAGAAGAGCGTGACCGTTGAATTTCTTGAACCGAAATCAAAGAAAACCGCATATGCAAATCATAACAGGCTTTTGTCGCTTTATCCCTACTGTACAGGCGGAAAAACAGGCTATACAACGGTGGCAGGGCGGTGTCTTGTTTCCTCTGCAAAAAAAGACGGCGTAACGCTTGTGTGCGTCACGCTGAATGACCGTAACGATTGGAATGACCATATTTCTCTTTATGATTACGCTTTTGAAAAGTACAGGGGAGTTGACTGCAAGGACGCTGACTTTTGTGCCGATATTCCGTGCGTGGGCGGTGATAAGGACAGCGTAACGGTTACAGGTGAGAAGAACAACACAATTGTTTTAAAGCGTGAGGACTGCGATAAAATCAAGAAAAAAATCTTCATAGACAGCTTTTTGTATGCTCCGATTGAAAAGAACGAATCGGTCGGCAGAATTGAATACACACTCGGCGGAAAGCTGCTTTATAAATGCAACATTGTTGCAGGCGAAAAGATTAAATCGGATAAAAAGAGTGTGTCAATATTTTCGGCAATAGGAAATCTGTTTTCGTGACAGCTTAAATATACAGAAAATTTTAATAAAAAGGAATTTACATATGGCTAAAATTGAACCTATAAGACTTCAGAAATTCATAGCGCAATGCGGTATTGCGTCAAGGCGAAAGGCCGAGGAGCTTATTCTCGGCGGTCATGTCAAGGTGAACGGCAAAACCGCAATTCTCGGCGATAAGGTTCTTCCTACAGACAAGGTGTTTGTAAGAGGCAAGAGGATTGTTGTGCCGAAGGGCGGTAATTACCGATATATTATGCTCAACAAGCCCCGTGGATTCATTACCACAATGAATGATGAGCGTGGCAGAAAGTGTGTTGCACAGCTTGTTGAGAATGTCGGCGAGCGAGTTTATCCAATCGGCAGACTTGACAAAGACAGCGAGGGTATGCTTGTTTTTACAAATGACGGTGACTTTGCAAACAAGGTTATGCACCCGAAAAACAATGTTTACAAGATTTACAGAGTAACCGTTCGACCGTCAATTGACGAGGATCAGCTTGTAAAGCTTGAAACAGGCGTTGAGCTTGACGGCAGGAAAACCGCTCCTGCATATGTCCGTGTAATTCACAAGGAGCAGGGCAGAGTAGTTCTTGAAATGATTCTTCACGAGGGTAAGAACCGTGAAATCAGAAGAATGTGCGAGGCTGTCGGGCTTGAGGTTGCAAGACTCAAACGCACCCAGATCGGCGGAGTAAAAATGGGTATGCTCAAACAGGGCGACTGGAGAGATTTGACCGAACAAGAGGTTAAAAAACTGCTTGCAAACCCGTTTTTAAACGGCAAACAGCTTTAATTTTCCGTTTTTGAAAAATACTTCCGAAACGGTCAATCAAACTATTTGTTAATTTGACAATAAATTAAAGGTTTTCACGGAATAACTATTAAATGTGTTCAAAATTGAAATAGTACAGCGTGTTTTTCTTGTACTTTTGAAGATTATAGAGTATAATGTATGTGTAGAAAATTAGTATGCACGCTCAGTTTTCGTGCATATTCAATACATGGTATTGGAGGATTTTAAGATGAGTATTGAAAAGATCAATCAGGCAAAGGCTGAAATTGCCGCAACTTCCGCTTATAAGACAATTACGGCGTTTTTTGATGCAGACAGCTTTTGTGAAATTGATGCCTTTGCAAAATCCGGTGAAGGTTTTGCCGAGGTTGTTGCAGGCTTTGGAACAGTAGAAGGTATGCCTGTTTATGCGTTTGCACAGAACAGCGACATTTGCGGCGGTGCTATGAGTAAGGCACAGGCTGCCAAGCTTAAAAAGCTGTATGGTCTTGCACTCAAGACAGGCGCTCCTGTTGTAGGTTTCTATGACAGCGTTGGCGGCAGACTTAATCAGGGTACAGAACTTCTCGCAGGTTGCGGTGATGTTCTCAATGCGGCTGCGTCACTTTCCGGTGTTGTACCGCAGATCTCGGTTGTTCTCGGCACTTGCCTCGGAACAAACGCTCTTAACGCCGCAAGCGCAGACATCGTTATCATGAGCAAAGACGCACAGCTTTCACTTTCGGTAACAGGCAAGCATTCCGATGCCGCTTACAATGCTGAAAACGGTATTGCCTCAATCGTTTGTGACGATGCAGACAAGGCAATCAAGGCTGCAAAGGAACTTATCCTTTATCTTCCGTCAAATAACCTCACAATGGCTCCTCAGTCATTTGAAGAAGCTCCGGCAGAGGACGGTTGCGGTTGTGTAGTCAGCAGAACAGTTGACGGCAACAGCATTGTAAAGCTCTTCAATGATTACGGCAAGGAAGCAAATGTTCGTTTTGCAAGACTCGGCGGTCAGGTTGTAGGTATTGTTGTTACAAAGGGCAAGGAGCTTGGTTGCAAGTCTGCAAACAAGGTAGCAAAGTTTGTTCGTTTCTGCGACGCTTTCTCACTCCCTGTTGTAACATTCGTAAACTGCCCGGGCTTTGAGTCAATCAAGTCGGCAACAAAGGCGTCAGCCGCTTATGCTGAGGCAACAACAGTTAAGATTTCTGTTGTTACAGGCAAGGCAATCGGTTCAGGCTATGTTGCTCTTGCAGGCACAGGCGCTAATGCAGATGTTGTTTACGCACTTCCCGATGCGGTTATTTCACCGGTTAATGTTGAGGCTGCCGCATTCATTATGGCTCCCGAAGTTATGAATGTTGCCACAGATAAGCAGGCTGAGGTTGCTCAGAAGTTTGCTGACGAGAATCTTTCTGCTTACAATGCCGCTCAGAACGGCTATGTTGACGGTATCGTTGAAGAAGCTCAGCTCCGTCAGACTCTTATTTCTGCTCTTGATATGCTCTCGGGCAAGCGTGTTTCAACACTTTCAAAGAAGCATTCAACTATCTGATAAATGATTACTTGTTAAAATAAAAGGGGATACTAAAAATGAAGAATTTAAGAATTACAGTTAACGGTACAGCATATGATGTTCAGGTTGAAGAACTCGGTGGCTCTTCAGCTCCCGCAGCAGCCGCTCCTGCTCCGGCAGCCGCTCCCGCTCCTGCAGCAAAGCCGGCAGCTCCCGCAGGCGCTCAGGGTTCTGTTGTTGTAAAGGCTCCTATGCCCGGTACAGTTGTTAATGTTGTTGTTTCGGCAGGACAGGCTGTTAAGGCTGGAGATGATCTCGTATTCATCGAGGCTATGAAGATGGAAACTCCCGTTAAGGCTCCGCAGGACGGCACAGTTGCAACAGTTGATGTTGCAAAGGGTGAGTCAGTTGACTCAGGTAAGGTTCTCGTAACACTTAACTAATCAATAATTCGGAGAAAGGGATGCTGTAAAATGGCAAAAAAAATCAGAGTTACCGAAACTGCTCTGCGTGACGCTCATCAGTCACTCATTGCAACAAGAATGACAACAGAGGAAATGCTCCCTGTTCTTGACAAACTCGATAAAATCGGTTATTACTCACTCGAGTGCTGGGGCGGCGCAACATATGACTCCTGCCTCAGATTCTTAAACGAAGATCCGTGGGACAGACTCCGCACAATCAGAGAGCATTGCCCTAACACAAAGCTCCAGATGCTTTTCAGAGGACAGAATATGCTCGGCTATCGTCACTATGCCGATGACTGTGTTGAGTACCTTGTTCAGCGTTCAATCGCAAACGGTATTGACATTATCCGTATTTTTGATGCTCTTAACGACATCAAGAATCTTAAAACAGCTATCAAGGCCGCTAACAAAGAAGGCGGTCATGCACAGGTTGCTATCAGCTACACAACAGGTCCTGTATTCACAGATGAATACTATGTTGAGTATGCTAAGAGAATTGCAGACGCAGGTGCAGATTCAATCTGTATCAAGGATATGGCTGCACTTCTTACTCCGACAAGAACCGAAAGCCTTGTAAAGGCTATCAAAGCCGCTGTTCCCGAACTTCCGCTTCAGCTCCACACCCACTACACATCAGGTCTTGCATCAATGTGTCTTTTAAAGGGTGTTGAGGCAGGTGCCGACGGCATTGACACAGCAATCAGTCCACTCGCTCTCGGTACATCACACGCACCTACAGAGTCAATGGTTGCCGCTCTTTCAGGCACAGAGTTCGACACAGGTCTTGACCTTAAACAGTTCTCTGACATCCGTGCTTACTTCATGACTCTTCGTGAGAAGTACATCAAGTCAGGACTTCTTGATCCTAAGATGCTTGCAACAGACGCTAACGCTCTTATCTATCAGGTTCCCGGCGGTATGCTTTCCAACCTTCTTTCACAGCTTAAGCAGGCAGGTAAAGAGGACAAGCTCGACGAAGTTCTTGCAGAAGTACCCCGTGTTCGTAAGGATTCAGGTTATCCTCCGCTTGTTACTCCGACATCACAGATTGTCGGCACACAGGCTGTATTCAATGTAATCACAGGCAAGCGTTATTCAATGTGTACAAACGAGTTCAAGGGACTTGTTGCAGGTGAGTACGGTACAACTCCAATGCCGATTGATCCTGAGTTTCAGAAGAAGATTATCGGTGACAAGAAGATTATCAAAGGTCGTCCTGCAGATCAGCTTGAGCCTGAGCTTGATAAGCTCCGTGGCGAGATTGAGCAGTGGATTGAACAGCCTGAAGATGTTCTTTCTTATGCACAGTTCCCGAAGGTTGCCCTCGACTTCTTTGAAAAGAGAAGAAATGCCAAGGTTGGCATCAACGGCGACAAGCTTGACAAGAAAAATATGGTTCACCCTGTTTGATTTGACAACTAAAATTAACATTTATGCCACCTTCATTAACGAGGGTGGCATTTTTTGTAAACTAAAGTTGCTTGAAAATCACCTCTTTTTTTGCTAAAATCCTAGTATAAGCTGACAGTCAGCTTAGTTTTAGAAGAAAAGAGGATGAAATTTCGTGAAAAAATTATTATCAATCTTAATCGCAGTTATGATGTGCTGTGCAGTAACCGTTACCGCCTTTGCGGCAACTCCTGATGAAGCACCTGCAAAAGATATGCAGGCGATAATCAAACAGGCTATGCTCGACAACTACTATACAGATACCAAGCCTACAGAGCTTGAAATCCGCATTGTTGGCGGAAATGAAAACGGAAGTGTGTATTTTGAGCATACCGATAATTTGAGTTATACTTCGGCGGCTTATGAAACACAGCTTGGCAACTATACCTACTCATACACTGCAGCTGATGAGTTGCTCGTTTACAACAACTGCAAAATTTACACAATGAAGAATGCTTACGAAAGCGGAATTATCAATGACGAAGATGTTGCAGACATTGATGAGTGGAACGACAGTTTTTATCAGGAAGCACCCGCTTATGATATAAAGGCTGCAATTGAAAAAGCAATGCTTGAAACTTATTATCTTGATGTTAAGCCGAGCCATATTGAGATTTATATAGTCGGTTCAACAAGTGATGACGGTGTTTATTTCAAGTATAACGATGGACTTCCGAGAGCTGATGTCATGATTGAAGCAATTCTCGGCGAATTTGGCTACAGAACTGCTGAATCAGAGGAAACTTTGCTTTACAAAGACGGCAAAATATATAGTATTCCGTCAGCATACAACTCAGGCGTAATTGATGACGATATTCTTACAGAACTCGTTGATTTCAATATCGGCGTAATGCGTAGATATTATACAGTAGAACTTCCGCCTGCCCCTCCTGCTGATGTAAAATCATCATCAACAAGCGACACAGCAACAAGCGACACAGCTACAAATGACACACCGAACAATTCACAGAATAACAGCGGTGCTGTACAGACAGGACAGAACAGCGTTGCTGTAATTCTTCTTGTTGCAATGCTTGCAGGTTGTGCAGTGATTTTTGCAAAACGCAGAAATCATTTTGAGTAATTTACAAATTAAATAATCCCTATAAAAGCCGTTCTCGTTATTGAGAACGGTTTTTATTTTGCTGATTATTTTATGTGAATTTTTAGCAACTATATTGCATTACATATAATTTAGCGGTATAATGAAGTAAATTGAATATCTGTTGCGTATACTATTATTACAGATAGAATAAATAAAAGGTGAGGAAATAAAAATGAAAAAAATTTTAACAGCATTGATAGCATTTGTAATGTGCTTTTCGGTTGTTACAACGGCTTTTGCGGCTACACCTGATGAAGCTTCTGATTCAGACTTGATTTCAGATATTAAACAGGCTATGTTAGATACATATTATGGTGATGAAAAGCCTGAATATCTGAATGTCGAAATTCTTTTGGACGATGAAGACGAGGTATATTTCAGTTTTTCTGACAGCTTTGCTACTTCTGCAAACAGAGTTTACACCGAGGCAGGCAATTACATAGTTTCTTATCTCGAAAATTGTCCTGTGGCACTGTACAAAAACAACAGGGTTTATATGATCCCCGATGCTTATAATTCAGGCGTTATTGATGACGATACACTTGAGGGCTTGACCTATTGCGGACATATGGATATAGTTCCGAAAAGCGATGATTCAGCACTTGTTATCGAAATAAAAAACAAAGTTATTGAAGAGTGTTTTGACGGCAAATCACCTGAAACTTTGAGAATTGATATTGTTGGCAGAACAAGTGACGGCGGAGTATATTATAGACATGAATACGGCTTTGCACTTGGTGTTATGATTGAAGAAAAATTTGGTGATTGTACATATAGTTATACACACGGAAACGATGTTATGCTCTATAAGAATAACAGTGTTTATTCAATTAAAAATGCGTATGAGAGCGGAATCATTGATGATAAAATTGTCAATGAGTTAGTAAAAATGAATATTGGTATTATTCCTGATAAAGATGTAAGTACACTTAAGCAGTTAACCCTGAAAATGTGTCAAAATGCAGGTTATACTGATTTGGCGGAAGATGATATTGATATATGGAGAATTATCTATTTAAGTGATGACCGAATAATGTTCACTTTTAATGTATCCGGTGCTGATATTCCCGAGAGTCCTGTAAAAGAGGTTATCGGAAACTATACATTTATAGGTGAGCAACAGTTGTATATTTATGCTGACGGTCAAATTTACACATTAAAAGAAGCTTTTGATGCGGGCATAATTGATAATGATGACTTGGCATTCTTTGCTGATGATTGGAAAGATGATATTGGTTTCAGTATTGTCCTTAATCCGACACAGCCTGATACAACAGCTCCGACAACATCAACGGCAACACCTGATGAACCTGCTACATCACCTGCCGCAACTTCGGCAACAAAGCCTGTTTCAACAAGCGACACAGCTACAAATGACACACCGAACAATTCACAGAATAACAGCGG
>OGJH01000957.1_pt1 | contig 29539 bp, 31 predicted proteins | sample 1572021 | NCBI WGS metagenome assembly OGJH01 (sample SAMEA2582098, study PRJEB24529) | metagenome | biome: Human gut stool | place: China | collected 2011
TGTGTTAAGCACGCCGCCAGCGTTCATCCTGAGCCAGGATCAAACTCTCATGTTATAGTTTGTTTCCTTTTCCAGAATCATCTGGCTTATTCAGATGTTACTCTGAATTTACTGTTTTAGGTTGTTCTTTATAAGAACGTTCGTCTGTCTTTCAATCTCTTGATCGACAGCTTGAAATTTAGGATCTTTCAAGGTTTATTCACTGTTCAGTTATCAATGTACATCGTCAATACTTCGTATTGACTTTAGAAGTTGCTCCGCAACTTCCGAACGGATTTTTCAATCTCATTCATCGTTGTCATCTCTCGGCGACAGCTTATTTATTATATCATACTATCAACCGTTTGTCAACAACTTTTTTTATTTTCTTTTGCTCCTTTTTCAGAAGCGCTTTGCCTGTCCGCTGTTCTCGCGGTCAGCTTGTATATACTACCATCTGCATCTCAGATTGTCAACACTCTTTTTACAGTTTTTTTAAAAAGTTTTCACGGATTTTCCCCTCACTGTCGGCAGCCCTTGTAATTCATGCCTTTTAGCGTGCAAACCCCGTTCCCAGAGACAGAAGAATATTGTTTTCATACAGTTCTTTCAGAAATGCGCTCTGATTTATATAGGAAACAATCACTCTCCCTGTCTCTCCCGCACTGCAAAGGGCAACTATGTAAAACGCAATCCACACAATAAGAAGTCCCTGCATCAGCCCCGCTAACATTCCCGTAAAGCGGTTCACACCTTTTAATATCGGAATATGCGATACGATTCCAAGCAGCGCCGAGATCACGTGCACCAGAATCCACGAGAGAATCAGCACCGTCACAAACGCAATTCCTTGCACGATAAATCCTGCCAGGCTCTGCGCGATCCCTGCATATACTCCGGTCTCCGCAAGCACAGTGTCCGCTGCGCCGGAAGCCCCCGAAACGATCTGCGCCATCACAGATTCCGGAAGATCCAGCCCCAGTTCCCCGGCTTCTCCGTACTGTTCCACTGCGCCTTCTTCCATCTTTCCCTGCGCCGCACGCCGCACAGATTCCTCACACGCAGCTTCTATTTTTTTGTAAATGGTTGTATTCTCCTGTATCCACTGGCTGACATGCGGCGTTGCCCACGAGACAAACACCAGCACAATCACCCATGCGACAAGTGAAAAAACAATCCTTAAAAATCCCTTTGTGTAGCCGTAGATTGCACAGCACACCAACACCAGGAGGACAAGCATCAATACCCAGTTCATAATCTCCTCCTTATTTTAATCTGATCCGCTGTGTCGTATCTTTGAGCACAAGCGTGTAGTTCAATTTTAATTTTCCCGGTATAATCTCAAAAAGTTCTTCTTCAAACTCATGGTGAAACTTATAAACACCATGCACCGTATAGATGTCGCAGACATTTGCGTTCCGGATACAGATCTCATTATTGGTCAAAAATTCGATACTGCTGTAGTCCAGACCGAAATCCTTTTCCATGACCAGCTTTCCGTTTTCATCATACACCGCCAGATGATTGGTCACCGCCTCATCCTCATTGCCGGTCACGATTCCGATATAGTGCTCATTGTAAAAAATACTTTTTGTCTTCTCATCCATCGGGATCTCCGCGATTGCCTGCGGCTTCTGCGCGCCCTCAAAGATCACTGCTTTCGTATCGCCGAACACAACCATCCGGTCGTTGGAGGTAAACTCCATCTCTGGAATGACCATATCATCGTAATTATTCACACCCACACAGTGATCGATTTCGTTCTGGCCAACCGTGCCATAATTGTAAAACGCAATTGTGCTCTTGACGCTTCCTTCATTGATATTGATCATGGATACCGCCAGCTTTACCGCATCATTGGAAAGCGCAATGGCGATCGGGTATCCCCCGTTTTGGCCGTGGATCTCCCCTTCCGCCAGGCTGTTGCCCTCTCTGTCATACAGCGCAAGGTACGCCGCCTTGTCTTTTTTCATCAGAACCGCGACTGTCCCCTGCTCCGCCACGCATACCTGCTGAATCTGCATGGTTGTCTCAATGCTTCCCACAAGCTTCGTCGGTGTTAAGATATAAATTTTTGTCCCGCCCTTGTCGTAGATGCTCAGATAATTTCCGCAGGTATCCAGCTTCGGCGACGACATCTCATACGTCTGGTTCCAGATCAGTTCATTCGCGGCATCCAGATAAAATGCCCCGTCATTGCTGTATTTTAAAATATTTCCCTGAAATTCCGTAAAATGTGTCGCATCCGTATCCGACCGCTCCGCGGTTGACATAATGTCATAGTTCTCATAATGGCGGAGCGCCATGTAAAGTCCCAGCCCGGTCAGCACCAGAAGAAAAACCGCCGTCACAATCACGGTGCGGCGCAGGACCTTTCTGCGATGTTCCTTTATTTTACGGTTATATTCCTCCATATCGGTATCCCCTACCGTATGAAATCCGCTTTTGTTTTTTTCTGCCATACTTCCTCGTTTCTATGCTGTCTATCCTTCAACTGCTTATGGACATTATAGCATGTGTGTATTCCCGTTTCACTATTTTTTTATTTCGGCAGAATCAGCCGCTGACCGGCGTAGATGGCATTTTCATCCTCAATACCGTTGACCTCGCAGAGCTTGTCCAGCATTGCCGTCGTCTGATATATTTTCCGGCAGATTCCCACAAGGCTGTCTCCCTTCTGCACATCGTAATATCCCTGTGACAGATACATCTGCGCCTCGGTCTGTGCTGCCGCCTCCTGTGTATTCTCCACAGATGCATTCCCGGCAGCTGTCGTCGTGCCCTGGGTCTGTGCCGCCAGGCTCCCGTCCGTGGATGCCGTGCTCTGCGTCTGCGCCTCCACCGACGTGCCCGCTGCGTCTGCGCATGCCTGTCCACCGGCTGCCGCCGTATCCCCCGCAGTTTCCGATCCCGCTGCAGTTCCTGCTGCTGCATTTGCCGTTGCATTTTCCGCTGGCTCTGCTGTCCCCTGCGCTCCCTGCGCCGTCTCCGCCTGCTGTGCTGTAACATCTTCCTGCATTCCTGCCGCTTCCGCAGACAGTTCCTGTTTTTCGACATTCCCCATCACCGTCTCTACCGCCACAGACGGCATCCGCTCCGTCTCTTCCGTCTCCGCGTCCGCCGTCTGCGCTTCTGTCACATACCGGGTTCCCTTCATCTGTGCGAGCGTCTGTTCCATCTCCGCCATCTTTTCATGATTCAGATATGCGGTCACACCAAGCACGCACACAACCGCCCCCAGCAAAACTGTAGCTGCATACGCGGGTCTTTCCCGGGCCTCCTGCCGCCCGGCTTCCTGTTGTATCCTCCTGCGGTAAAGACCTCGGTATATTCCTGCACTTTCATTATCGTCCGACGTTTTTTCCATGTCTGCCGGTGCTTCCCGCTCCCCGGCGCTTACTGGCACTGCCGGTTTTGGCTTCTCTTCCCCTTCCACATCCATTTCCCGGTAAAATTCTTTTTCCTCTTTTTTCCAGAGGTCGTTCTCCTCTGGCACCTGCCTGTGCTGGTAATAAATGTAAAATCCATCTCTTCTATACAGGTGCCCGTTCCGGCTGCCGTAGACCGCCTCCTCACATTCCAGGCTGTCCATCAGAAAAAGAATCTGGCGCTTTCCACCGAAATTCCGTTGATGCAGCGCCTCCAGATGCGCTGTCATATTGGGGAGCTGTCCCTTGATATCCAGCGCCCATCCCACAATCACGAACGGATCATGCTCCGGCTTTAACTGCTTATATATGTACGCCCACGTGTGATCGTCCCAGACCGGAATATCCCGGTCAAACAGGATTTCATTCAACGGAATAACCGCTTCCACAAACGTGCACTCTCTGCCCATGCAGTTCTCAAATTTTCCCAGCAGCACATATGCCGTTTTTTCTTCCACGCCGCCATGCGGATGCATTCTGCGGTACACGGTATCTTCCACATAAATCCGTTCCCCTGCATCCGGCGACCCGATCTGTTTGATTTCTCTTGGCAGTTCCCTCTGTACCTTTTCTTCCGTCTGTTCCTGGCGAATAATCTCTATCATGCCACACGATTCCCCTTTCCGCATCCGGCTGCGTATCCGCGCAATACGCGCACATGGATTTTACAGCCTTTTCTCGGGGAAATCGTACCACAAGCCCTCTGCATATTTTGAAATATTATGGGCTTGTCCGAAAAAATGTTTCGACAGCTTTCCGTCTCTTCTGGCAAAACGTTTCCCGGAATCACAAAAGCCGCGGGGAAGCTACAATCCCCGCGGCCTTATCTGCATTTTTCTCTAATTCTGTTTTACAAACGCCTTTACTTTCTCGTAGATGCTCTGTGCATCCAGTCCATACTTTTGAATCAGTTCCAGCGCCGGACCGGACTCTCCGAACACATCGTTGATACCGATCTTCATGACTTTCGTCGGCTGCTTCTCAGAAAGGACGTCACATACGGCACTTCCCAGTCCGCCGATCACGGAATGTTCCTCGATCGTTACTACTTTTCCGGTCTTCGCTGCGGACGCCAGCACCAGCTTTTCATCAAGCGGCTTGATCGTATGGATGTTGATAATCTCCGCATCAATACCGTCTGCTGCCAGAAGCTTCTCCGCCTCTCTCGCCTCGTTCACACACAATCCTGTTGCAAATACCGAGACATCTTTTCCCTCTTTTAACACAATTCCCTTGCCGATCTCAAACCGGTAGGTCGCCTCGTCATTAAACACCGGAACCGCCAGTCGTCCAAAACGCAGGTACACCGGTCCCACGTGATCATACGCCGCATGCACTGCCGCACGCGCCTCCACATCGTCCGCCGGATTGAGCACGACCATTCCCGGGATCGCGCGCATCAAAGCCAGATCCTCCAGGCACTGATGGGTCGCTCCGTCCTCACCCACGGAGATTCCCGCATGGGTCGCTCCGATCTTCACATTGAGGTGCGGGTAACCGATCGAGTTGCGCACCTGCTCGTAATTTCTGCCCGCCGCAAACATCGCAAAAGAACTGATAAACGGAACTTTTCCGCAGGTTGCAAGACCTGCCGCGATTCCTGTCATATTCGCCTCGGCAATACCGATGTCCCAGTGGCGCTCCGGAAATGCCTTCTTAAAAATGCTGGTCTTTGTCGCACCTGCCAGATCCGCGTCCAGCACGATCAGATCTTCATGCTCTTTTCCAAGCTCTACCAGTGCGTTGCCGTAACTCTCTCTGGTTGCAATCTTCTTTCCTAATTCTGACATAATGCTGCACCTGCCTTTTCCAGATCTTCCATTGCGATCTTATATTCATCATCATTCGGTGCTTTTCCGTGCCAGTCAACGGCATTCTCCATGAATGAAACACCTTTTCCCTTTAATGTCTTTGCGATAATCGCCGTCGGCATTCCCTTGGTCGCCCGCGCCTCCGCAAAAGCCGCACGGATCTCGTCAAAATCATTTCCGTTGATGTTGATCGTATGGAAATTGAACGCCTCAAACTTCTTGTCGATCGGGTACGGAGAACATACCGCGTCAATGGAACCGTCAATCTGGAGGTTGTTGTTATCCACGATCACCACCAGATTATCCAGCTTCTTAAAGCCTGCCCACATGGCAGCCTCCCAGATCTGTCCCTCCTGGATCTCTCCGTCACCGCAAAGTGCATATACACGGTAATCTTTCTTATCAAACTTTCCTGCCGCAGCCATTCCCACTGCCACCGAGAGCCCCTGTCCCAGAGAACCGCTCGACATATCCACGCCCGGAATATGCTTCATATCCGGATGTCCCTGCAGATAGGATCCTGTGTGGCGCAGCGTCACCAGATCCTCCTTCGGGAAAAATCCACGCTCTGCAAGCGCAGCGTAAAGTCCGGGGGCCGTGTGTCCTTTGGACAACACAAACCGGTCACGATCCGCCATCTTCGGATTCTTCGGATCAATGTTCAGCTCCTCAAAGTACAGATATGTGAAAATATCTGCCGCCGAGAGCGATCCGCCCGGGTGTCCCGCTTTTGCACTGTGCACCGCTGTTACAATGCTTTTGCGAATTTCATTTGCTGTCTTTTGAAGTTCCAGATTCGTCATGTCGTGTCATGGTCCTTTCTTATATCTGATTGTCATCCGCCCGCCCCAGATGCCGGACAGTTGCATCCTTTTCTCATGCGGTCACTACAGTTCCGTGCGCCCCTCAAGCGCGCGCAGAAGCGTCACCTCATCAATATATTCCAGATCGCCGCCCACCGGCACACCGCTCGCAATCCGCGTAACTTTTATACCGGTCGGTTTGATCAGTTTGCTGATATACATTGCCGTCGTCTCCCCCTCCAGGCTGGAATTCGTCGCAATGATGACCTCATCCACATCCTTTTGCAGGCGCTGCATCAGTTCTTTGAGTTTGATGTCTCCCGGTCCGATCCCGAGCATGGGCGAGATAGCGCCGTGCAGCACATGGTATACCCCGTCATACTTCTGCGTCTTCTCGTATGCCGCGAGGTCCCGCGTGTTCTCCACCACCATAATCACCTTGTGGTTCCTGGAACTGTCGCTGCAGATCGGGCAGATCTCCTCGTCTGTCAGCGTAAAACATTCCTTGCAATACCGCACATTCTGCTTTGCGTCCAAAATCGCGGAAGAAAGCTCTTCCACCTGCTCCTTCGGCATATTCAGAATATGAAATGCCAGACGCTGTGCAGACTTCGTGCCGATTCCCGGCAGGGCGGATAATTCCTGTATTAACTTGCTGATCTGTCTGCTATAGTATTCCATTCTCTCCCTCAAGCTTCCTGTCAACACTGCAGAGCTTCCCCTGCAGCCTTATATATATTACTTGATAACGCCGCATTTTACAAGGCGGTTTTGATTTTTCTTCCTCTGGTATGCTATACTGGATTTATTCACAGATTGTAGGAAAAGAAACGGAGATTACCATGAAAGAAACGATTGCAACCATCCCTTTGATGAATGCCTTCCACGCAGACGACGAATGCCCTTTCTGCTACCTGGAACGCGAGGCCGAGCAGCATGCCATCTCCTTCATCCTCGGCTCTGCCTATATGGAAGATGATATCCGTGCCAAAACAGACGCCACCGGTTTCTGCAGCCACCACTTCAAGATGATGTACGACTACGGCAACCGGCTCGGCAACGCCCTGATCTTAAGCACACACTTAAAAAAGCTGAACCAGGAGCTCGGCGATGAGCTGGCACATTTTACGCCCGGCAAATCCAGCTTTATCAAACGCATGAAGCACACGGATGTCTCATCCGGGAATGCGCCCAAAACGCCTCTCGGCGCATGGATCGCCGCTAAGACCACCGACTGCTATGTCTGCGACCATTTCCATCAGATCTACGGCCGTTATCTGGATACTTTTTTCGACCTGTATAAGAAAAATGAGGAATTCCGCGCACTTTTTGAAAAAAGCAGAGGATTCTGCCTGCCGCACTTTGGTGATCTGATCGAGACAGCCGAGGACAAACTGACCGATGACGAGAAAAAAGAGTTTTATCCCAAAGCTTTTTCGTTGATGCAGGAGAATCTCGACCGGCTCCAGAAGGAAGTGTCCTGGTTTGTGGAAAAAAACGACTACCGCAACAAGGACAAGGACTGGGGTACCTCCGCCGACAGCATCCAGCGCGGCATGCAGAAGTGCGCCGGCGGCTATCCCGCCGACGAGGTATTCAAGGCAAAGCTCTGAGCACCATGTGCCCCCACGCAGGTTGCTCTTGTTTCATGGCACTGCCGTATCAGCAGACGGTATTTACCCGCTAAAGCTGCAGTGCCATAAAACAAAACTGCACCCGTACAGCGCGATCGCCACACAGGTGCAGTTATAAATTCTATTAGAATGGCATTCCGCCAAGTCCGCCCATGCCGCCGGTAATCTTTGCCATGGAACTCTGGGAAAATTCGTCTAACTGACGGTAGGCCTCGTTTGTCGCCGCCATGATCAGATCCTCCAGCATCTCGATGTCATCCGGATCCACAACCTCCGGGGAAAGCTTTACTTTCGTTATCTCATGCTTGCCGGATACCGTCACTTCCACGGCACCGCCGCCCGCTGCCGCAGTCACTTCCTTCTCTTCTAACTCCTTCTGAGCCTCTTCCATCTGGCGCTGCATTTTCTGCGCCTGCTTCATAAGGTTATTCATATTACCCGGCATACCGCCCGGGAATCCACCTCTTTTTGCCATGTCTGCTTCCTCCTGCTTTTCTCTTAGGACTGTTCCATCTATCATAATATAAATTGTGTGATTCGTCCAGCTTTAAAAATCCTCTTCCTCGATGTCCATCTGAATGAGCGCGCCCAGATCCGGATAGACCTCGTCACTGGCATGCCCCGTATCGTTTAACTTCACCAGAATCGCAACCTCTTTGCCGATCCGGTCCGCCGCTGCCGCTTTTAATGCGTCCTGGCAATCCGAACGGTTCTGCTCGACGTACTCATAAGCGTTTTTGTCATCGAACACCAGCATCAATTCCCCGTTCGGTCCGAGCGACCGGGTCGCCATCTTAAGATACGTCTTTGTCACGCCGGTAAGCTGCGATAAGATGCCGCCCCAGTTTGTCAGCACCTGCTTCACATCCTCCGGAATCGCCTTGGGCAGTTCTGCCCTGGGCAGCGAGCCTCCCTGTGCCCCCTGCGCGCTTCCACCTACGCCCTGCCTGGCACTCCCCGGTGCCGCCATCACAACGCCTTTTTCCAGTTTCTTCTCCAGGCTGTCGATGCGGTCCACCAGGGACGTGTAATCTTTTTCCATTTCAGGTTTACATAACTTAATTACTGCAATTTCAATCAGAATCCGCTTCTGGCTGGCATATTTGATCTGGCTGCCAAGCTCCGAGAAAATGCGGATATAGCGCATCAGAATATCGGCGTCCACCATAGACGCCTCTTCTTTCAGGAGCGCCAGATTTTCCGAAGAGATGTCAAGCACATCCTCCATATCGTCCGAGCTTTGCACCAGCATCAGATTGCGCAGATACCATGTGAAATCCGTGACAAACTGCCCTAACTCCCGTCCTTCGATCACGAGCGTCTCCACGGTCTGGATTGCCCCCGTGATATTTTTATCGAGGATCTGCCGCAGCAGGCGGCTGAAAATCTCTGTGTCGACTGCTCCGAGCGTATCCAGCACTTTGTCGTAAGTGAGCTCCTGTCCCAGGTAAAAAGCGATACACTGATCCAGAAGGCTTAACGCGTCACGCATCGAGCCGTCTCCCGCCTTGGCGATATAGCGCAGCGCCCTGTCCTCCACCGTCACCTGCTCCGCATCCATCAGTTCCCGCAGGCGGGCAGTGATCGTGTCGATCGAGATTCTGCGGAAATCATAGCGCTGGCACCGTGATAGAATCGTGATCGGAATCTTGTGCGCTTCGGTGGTCGCCAGAATAAAAATGACATACGCCGGCGGTTCCTCCAGGGTCTTAAGCAGTGCATTGAACGCTCCTATGGAAAGCATATGCACCTCATCGATAATGTAGACTTTGTATTTTCCTTCGGTCGGACGGTACTCCACCTCCTCGCGGATCTGGCGGATGTTGTCGACGCCGTTGTTGGAAGCCGCATCGATCTCAATCACGTTCATGGAATTGCCCGCCGCAATCGCCCTGCATGTCGGACATTCCCCGCACGGACTCCCGTCCACCGGATGCTCACAGTTGACCGCCTTCGCAAAAATCTTGGCAATCGTCGTCTTTCCCGTTCCTCTGGTTCCGCAAAATAGATAAGCATGTCCGATTCTGTCTGCTTTAATCTGATTCTTTAACGTTGTTACAATATGATCCTGTCCTTTTACATCGTCAAACTCCTGCGGACGGAACTTACGATATAATGCCTGATATGACATGCTTTTCCCTCACCTTAATCTCCAAAGCTGATTCCAATCCGCTTTGCTTCTTTTATCATCTGGTCGTTCGGATCGACCGTTTTTAATTTGCCCGCCACGTCTCCGAGCAGTACATATTTGATCTTGCCATTGACCATGGCAACCATGTTGCCGTAGTTCTCGTCCATGATCGCTTTTGCCGCCGCCGAACCGAGTCTCGTGCAGAGCACACGGTCATACGGACATGGGCTTCCGCCGCGCTGTGTGTGACCCGGTACAGTCACGCGCACCTCGACGCCGGTCTCCTTGAATATACGGTCTGCAATCTCGTAGGAAACAGACGGATATTTCCGCTTTGCCACTTTTTCCTTGTACTCTTTCTTGGAGAGCGCCGCATCCTCCTTGGAGATGGCTCCCTCGGCAACCGCAAGTATGGTAAATCCTTTTCCTGCCTTCGTGCGCTTGTTGATCGCGGCAATCACTTTCTCGATGTCGTACGGTATTTCCGGAAGCAGAATAATATCCGCGCCCCCCGCAACGCCAGCATAAAGCGTCAGCCAGCCGACTTTATGCCCCATGACCTCAACAATAAAGACGCGGTTGTGGGACGCTGCCGTCGTGTGGATACAGTCAATGCAATCTGTGGCGATATTGATGGCACTCTGAAATCCGAATGTGACGTCCGTCCCGTAAATATCGTTGTCGATCGTCTTCGGCAGATGGATAATATTTAACCCCTCTTCCCGAAGCAGGTTCGCCGTCTTCTGTGTTCCGTTTCCTCCGAGGATCACCAGACAGTCCAGGTTGAGCTTGTGGTAGGTCGCCTTCATCGCCTCCACCTTGTCCAGTCCGTTTGCATCCGGCACACGCATCTGCTTAAACGGCTGTCGCGATGATCCGAGAATCGTGCCGCCTTTCGTCAGAATACCGGAGAAATCCGCGGATGTCAGCAGCCGGTAGTCCCCGTAAATCAAACCTTTATAGCCATTCAAAAAACCATATACTTCCAATTCATCCACGTTCTCGCTGAGTCCTTTAACAACACCGCGCATGGCAGCATTCAATGCCTGGCAGTCTCCGCCACTCGTCAACATACCGATTCTCTTCATCTGCTTCTCCTCCTGTTTCCGTCTTTTCGTACCATCAGTTCATGGTCTGTGGGTCCGCATCCGGACCGCAGTTTTTCTATATAGAATATTACCCTCTTCGACGCCATTTTGCAACTGTGTTTCACAGCACCAGCGCGCCGCAGCGCCTAATAGCGCACGGAAAATGCCCGCTCCTCTTCGTTTAATTCGAGTTTCTGCCGGCTCACTCTGTCCAGATAAATATAGGAATCCTCCCTAAGGCGCGCAATGATCTCGTCGATCGCCTCCCGTCTCCCCTGCAGTTCTGCCGAGACGCTTCCATCGTACTCATTTCTGACCCATCCCGTCACATCGTAGTGTCTTGCAAGCTGTGACATCCGGTAGCGGAATCCAACGCCCTGCACGCTTCCCTCAAACCGAATTGCTTCCCGTGTCTTATTTTCCATACCTTACCCTCCTGTTATGCTATAAAAATAGTATCTCCCGAAAAAACTTATTTCAAGACTTTTCGCGAAAGCATCTTGCAAAATAAACCAGATATGATATACTAATCGAGTGTCTCACAGTAGAATCCTCTGTGATCCATTCATTCGGAGACGTATCGAAGCGGTCATAACGGGGCGCACTCGAAATGCGTTAGCCCTCCGGGGCACGCGGGTTCGAATCCCGCCGTCTCCGCTGTCACAAAACCCGGCAGAATCATAAATTGATTCTGCCGGGTTTTTCTATGCCTTTCTTTTTTCCTAAAAACAAAGTGTGCGCTTGCCGCACACTTGCGCCCGAGCGGTATGCAAAGCATTATGTACCTCACCGCGAGCTGCACATCCCCGCGGAACGTTTTTGTGTAATAGGAACGAAGTTTCCTATTACATAAAAAAGAGACACCGCAATATACGGTCTCTCTCTTTCTTAAGCCGCCAGACGGATCGCTCCGCCTGCCGTGCCCCTGCCAAGGAATCGGAGTAACAGGATTTGAACCTGCGACCTCACGGCCCCCAGCCGTGCGCGCTACCAAACTACGCCATACTCCGTTTCAGATGAATGGATTCATTATATCATATTTTTTGTAATTTTTGAAGCCCTTTTTTAACCGCGTCACCACACGCCCGCATTCCGGTCTGCCCGGATCTGATCCGCAACCATCTGCGCAATCAGCGCATATCCTTCCTCGGTCGGGTGAATTCCATCCACGAAATATTCCGGGTGATCCTGCGTCAGCGCGTAGAGATCCAGCGTTCCGCAGCCCGATTGCTCCGCGATGTCCGGCACAAGGTTCCGGATCTCTCCTCCGATCACATCATTGTTAATCCCGTATAGGATCTCTCCCTCCTCCGCAGGAAATGCTTCCGGCGGTGCCATCAGATACAGATACGGATGTCCCGGCAGATTGTGAAGTTCGTCAATCAATGCAAGATACTGTTCCTCATACCTCTCTGCATCCCAGTATTTCTGTTTGGAATCGTTGGTTCCCAGCATAATAATCACCACATCCGGGGACTGCGCCTCTATCACGTTCAGATACCCCATGTTGCGGTAGCTTTTCCGGGAAAGATCCTGCAGGGTTGCTCCTCTCACGCCGTAATTGAAAATGAGGTATCGCGGGCCAAGCCGGATTCCTAGCTGCGCCGGATACGACTTCGTCAGCCGATCCTCATCCTCCAGACCGCTGCCGTATGTGATACTGTCCCCAATACAGTATATGATCTCTGTTTTTTCGTATTCCTTTTCCCGGATGTTCTGTGCGTCTGTCAAAACAACTGCTGCCGTCAGGAAAAATGTCAGCAATACCGCGCGCACACGCCTGATCCGGCAGTAAATTTTCTCATTCATACTCTTATTCCATTCCACTTTTTCTCCACTATCATACCACCTTTACGGCATTTTTTACACATAAAAAGCTCTCCGGATGCTCATACTTTTTCTGAAGTATGAAAAAGTGAGGTAATCTTATGGCATCTTATGTATCTCCCGAGATCCGCGACCGGTTTGATACCCTGTCTGCTGATCTGAAAAATCTGATTCTGGAACGGAATGTCTGTCTCAACAACATGTATGACCTGATTCATGTTCTTGAAGATATTGTCGCAGAAGGGGAAGCCGAATAACGGTTTCCCCTTCTGCATGCCATCCGCAAACTTATCCTGCCGGATGTCTCTTTTCTTCCCCGGTCTTCCTCTTTGTCTCAAGAAAACGTCTTTTATATTTAACTGCTGCATAATCGCTGATGCGCTTCTGATAAACCATATCAGAAACTCCGCCAACCATACCGACCACCGGCAGTCCCTGCACGAATTTCAGATACAGCAGTTCTCCCGCCAGTGCCTCCGATGTGCGCCGGATCTGCTCGTTTCTGGAAATGGGAAACGTACGCTCCTCACGCATCCACAGATTCAGCTCCATATTGTTCTGGGCAAGCTGCTCGCCGTGCGACAATGCCGTCTCGATCAGCTTTAATATGAAGATCTGCTCCTCCTGCGTGTCATACGTGTATCCGTAACTGAGTGCGACCTCATAGATGCTTTTCAGCAAAACGCCGAGGAACAGCGGTATATCGGGCAGACCCAGACCGAAAAATCCCATGCCGACGCCTTCCACCGCCGATACCGCCAGATTCAGGTTCCGGCTGGCGCCCGCCTCTCTCCCGAATGCCCGCAGGGCATGTCTCGTGTCGCGCACCTCTGCGGCGTAAGCATTGATCTTATAATTCTGCTCCTTTTTCTCCTTCTGACAGGTCTTCTCTATCACCGGCGTTCCCTTGTCAAAGATCAGTTCAAACGCTTTGTAAAAAGCGGTGTGCAGAGTCGCCTCCAGCTTCTGTGGCACATAGCGCGTGATCTTCTCCTGCCAGCCCGCCGTCCGCGCCGGCATGGCATGGCGCAGAAAGCGCTCCTCTGCCTTGACAACTGCTGCCCATTCTTTTTCGACCGGATTCTGTTTCTCTCTCATCGCCCGCGCCTCCCCTTATGCTTCCAGTGTACGGTTCATGATCTCCATTTTCTCCTCCGCCTCGTAAATGAGCCGGCTGCATTCCTTTAGTTCCTCGGAGAAATTCTCCGTCTCCGTCTGATACAGACACTTATATTTGATGTCATGCTCCAGGCTTGCCCACAGATCCATCGCCAGCGTGCGGATCTGCAGTTCCACCGGCACCAGCTGCTTTTTGTTCATAAAATATACCGGCACCCGGATGACCATGTGAAGACTCCGGTAACCGTTCTCCTTCGGCGTCTCTATGTAATCCTTGATCTGCATAATCATAACATCATCCTGCGCCATCAGACGGTCGCGGATCAGATAGACGTCCTTGATATAAGAGCAGACAACACGGATTCCCGCGATGTCGTAGATGTTGTTGCAGGCAGCCGACAGCGTCAGATCCAGATCCTTCTTCTGGAGCTTGCCCAGAATACTCTTCGCCGACTTCAGGCGGGTGTCAATATGGTGGATCGGACAGCGCAGCTTCCGGTACTTGAACTCGTCCTCTATTATCTCAAGCCTTGCCGTCGTTGCACACATCGCCGCATTGTACATGCGCAGGATCGGATCGATCGTCTGTGAAAACTGGTCCTTCATATCTGCGATCCGTTCCATGCTGTCATCCATCGCCGCACGCATCGGCACCAGATCCCGCACCGCGATCACATTCTCCAGTGCGGTCACCTCTTCGATTTCTATTTCCTGCTGCTTCCCCTGTTCCTCCAATTTATAAAAACCTCCATTGTCTGTTTTCCATCATCAGGTATTATTATATCAGACATTCATGAACCCGCCGTTAAATCCCCATAAAATATTTATTAAATCTTCTGCAGCGCCAAAAACGGACGGACTTCCCGCCGGGAAGCCCGTCCGTTTTATGTTACAATTCGATGCCGCAGCCCTGCATGAGCTCGCGGGCGCTGTCAAGTGAATCCACGCCGTGCAGATTCTTGATCGGCGCAAATTCTCGCTTTCTGTCGACCTCGTAAGGAACGCAGTCCGCCATCATGTGTACCATATCGAGGACAAGCGTCTCAAACTTGTATCCATTCGGTGCATCCGGCTTCACCAGGCTGCCGGATTCGTCCATATACGGAATCTTCTTCTCTACCACATGGATTGGCATATGCGCATCCGCGATCTCCTCCAGACGCTTCTCGGAAAAGACGTAGTTTAAGATCACACCAAATCCATAGAGCAGGTCACCATTTGCCTTCCGCGCGGTCGCCATCTCCTGTGTCATCTCATAATACTCCGCGATCGATGGCTTGCCGTCCTCGGTACAGAGCACCCCCACTTTCTCATCCGGCGCTGCCTTTCTGACAACCTTCGCGCCGCTCTCACAGCCGTAGGCAATCGTTGCACCGATGAACAGCGGGTCTGCGATTCTCTGCAGGCAGTTGTCCACAGCAAATACATTGATCCACTCAATCCCGTGGGAACGGATGTCGGAGAGCAGCCCTGCATTCACCATGGAACCAAACCAGCCACCATTGCCGTTCGGGGACATGGCAACCCTGGTACGGGACTCCATATATACGCGCCCCTGATGATCACAGGCCGGTTCCATCTCCTGCACGAAAAATTTCACATACTCCTTCGGGTAACCAAAGTAACTGTGCTCCTCAAAAAATGCCTGCGTGTCGTCATGGTTGATGTTGCTCGTCATGATATAAAGCGGAACATACGCGCCGGCTTCATCCGTCACGTCCATCAGGTTACGGATGAGCTGCTGAAACAAAAACAGCTCCCGGTGAATCCCGATATTGAGTGTTCCCTTCGGTCTGTCCAGTCCGAGACGCGTTCCCTGCCCCCCCGCCAGAAGAACCGCTCCGACTTTTCCTTCCCGGAGCGCCTTGATTCCGAGTTCGTGGAACTCGTCCCTGCGGCGCTCAATCTCATCTGTCTCAACCGCCTCAAGCGGTGCAAATACGCCCCGTTCATTCACGGTCTCCTTGCGCTCAATCTGCTCTAACACAGACCAGTCGATCGCATCCAGCTGTGCCTTCAGCGCCTCGTTCTCCGCCTCTGAATTCATCTCCATGGCAGCACGGATATAGCACTGCTTTTCCTCTTCCCAAATTTTCATAAAAACCTTTCTCCTTTTACTATCAATTAAATCCGCGGAATCCCTTGCCGATAATCTCACTGCTGTTCGTGATGGCAATAAATGCGGTCGGCTGGTGGATGCGGATGTAATTACGCAGTTCTACCGCCTGGGAGCGCTTCATAATAGTGATAATGATCGTCTTCTGGTTGTGCTCATATGCCCCCTCGGCTTTATAGATCGTCGCACTGCGGTGCAGCTCATTCGTGATAAAATCACAGATGGGCTCCGGATCATTGCAGATGATCGTAAAATACTTGCACAGGTTGATACTCTCAATGACATTATCCACAACGAGCGACTTTGCCAGAAGTCCGCAGAGCGAACAAAGTCCCGTCTGTGCATCAAACACAAAACACGAAGCTATGACAATCCCCAGATCCACCAGAAACAGCGCGCCTCCGATGTTCAGCTTCGTATACTTTTTAAGGATCATGGCGATAATATCCGTACCGCCTCCGGAGGCTCCGATATTGAACATGATCGCCGCACTGAACGCCGGCAGCACAATCGCATACATCAGTTCCAGTACCGGCTGCGTCGTCAGCGGATGCTCCATCGGAAACCACACTTCCGCAAGGCTTAGCCCCACAGACATCAGCACGCTCACATACACGGTGCGGATACCAAAACTTTTCCCGAGGAAAATAAATCCTACCACCAGTAGCGCCATATTGATGATAAATGTGATATTTCCCGGAGTTGCCGGCATAATGGCACTTAAGACCACCGCGATACCCGTGACTCCTCCAAACGAAAAATTATTCGGGAACTTGAACACATAAACACCCACCACCAGAATCAGCGTGGCAACCGTCAGAATGGCATACTCCTCCAGTGTGCGTTTTACTTTTCCCATATTCTTGTACATTTCTTCAAAATCCTCATCATCTGAACGTATTTCTCTGATATTCTACCGTATTTCCCGCAAAAATGAAACTCTATTATCAAAAAATAAGAAAATATTAGGAATCAATTCCCTTGCGGCATCATACCACGCGCTTTTCCAGCCACTTCCCACGCCGGTAGCGGATCACGAAAAGCAGCGTGCGGAACCCCCAGTCCACATACATGCCGATCCAGACACCGAGCACGCCAAGTCCCATCGTTCCCGCAAAAAAGTAACTGCTTGCCACACGGAAGACCCACATGGAAAAAACGCTGACCTCCATCGTGTACTTTGCATCCCCTGCGGCGCGCAGCACATTCGGAAGGGTAAAGCTGAGCGGCCAGATCAGCGCCGCGCAGATTGCGAAACTTACCAGAAGCTGTGTGGCAATCCGTGCCGCTTCCGCCGATAGCGCGAAGCAGGCAATGATTGGTTTTACAAGTGCAAACAGTGCCAGATCCGCCAGCACCATTCCCGCATAAGCCAGACCAAGCAGACGCTTGCTGTAGTATTTCGCCTGTTCTTTTTCCCCGGCTCCGATGCATCTGCCAATGACCGTCACGATCGCAAGTCCGATCGCAATCCCCGGAATATTGGCAAATCCCGCCACACTGTTTGCAACCGCATTCGCCGCGATTGCCGCAGTTCCAAACGTCGCGGTCAGACTCGACACCAGAAGTTTTCCAATCTGGAACATTCCGTTTTCCACACCGCTCGGAATACCGATCTTTAAAATTTTTCCGATCACATCCCTCTGCGGCTTCATACAGCCCGGCGTCGCAATGCACAGCGGGTTGTCCTTCCTTGAGAGCAGCACAACCATGACAAGCGCCGATACAATCCGTGCCGTGAGCGTTGCAAGCGCTGCGCCCATCACGCCCATCTTAAGCCCGAAGATCAGCACCGCGTTACCGCCGATATTAATCACGTTCATGACAAGACTTGTATACATGCTGACCTTGCTGTTTCCGATTGCCCGGAACAACGCCGCTCCCGCGTTGTAGACGCCCAGAAACGGATAGGATATGGCCGAGATGATAAAATAAATCTCCGCATTCTGCATGACGTCCGCATCAATCTGTCCAAAAATTGCCCGGAGCAGAAACCGGTAAGACAGCAGGATGACCACCATCACCGTCCCCGCGGACAACAGCATGATAAGCATCAGCTGTCCGGCAGATAGCTTTGCCCGCTCCGGCATCTTCTTGCCGATATACTGGCTGCACACCACGGCACCGCCGGTTGCAAGCGCCGATAGGATCTGGATCAGCAGCGTGCTGATGCTGTCCACTAACGACACACCCGACACCGCTGCTTCGCCGCACGAGGAGACCATCAGCGTGTCAAACAGCCCGATGCTCAAAGCAAGTGCCTGCTCGATAATGAGCGGTACAATCAGTTTTTTCAAATCTTCTCTGGTAAAAAGTAATGCTTCCATTTTTCCCTCAAAAAAATGTGGCACAGCGTCACGCCATGCCACAAATGACTGTCATTCTATTGTTCTGTGCAGTGTCCGGATTATGCCAGTGCAGCCGTGATGATTGCCATGGAATATACCTCGGAAGCGTTGCATCCGCGGGACAGATCGTTGATCGGCGCATTTAAGCCAAGCAGGATCGGACCATATGCCTCGAAATTACCAAGACGCTGTGCAATCTTGTAACCGATATTTCCGGCGTTGATATCCGGGAAAATAAAGGTGTTTGCATGTCCTGCCACTTCGTTGCCAGGGCACTTGGTACGTGCAACACGCGGGGATACTGCTGCATCAAACTGTAACTCCCCCTCGATCGGAAGAGACGGATATTTTGCCTTTGCCTTTGCTGCTGCATTGCGCATCTTGTCTACATCCTCACCCTTGCCGGAGCCTAAGGTAGAGTAGCTTAAGAATGCAACCTTCGGATCTACACCGAAGATCTTCGCACACTCTGCAGACTCGCCTGCGATCTCAACCAGCTCATCCTCAGTCGGATGAATGTTGATGGCACAGTCACCCATTGCAAGAACCTCGTTCTCACCGGTTGCAGACGGACGAACCAGAATGAAGCAGGAAGATACGATGGAGTTGCCCGGCTTTGTCTTAATCAGCTGTAATGCAGGACGTACCGTATCTGCGGTAGAGTAGGTTGCTCCGCCGAGAAGTGCATCAGCAACGCCCATCTTTACAAGCATGGTTCCGAAGTAGTTCGCCTGGGACAGAATGCCCTTTGCCTGCTCCGGTGTCACACCTTTGCTCTTTCTGAGTTCACAGAACAGATCTACCATCTCGTCAAATCTGTCATAGTTTGCCGGATCAATGATCTCAGCGCCACGAATATTGAATCCGCTCTCCTCAGCAGCCTTAAAAATCTCATCCGGGTTACCAACCAGAATCGGGTGCAGGAAGGTACCTGCCAGTAATCTGGATGCTGCCTCTAAAATACGCGGGTCATTTCCCTCTGTAAAAACAATTTTCTTTGGATCTTTCTTCAAGATATCGATCAACTGACCAAATCCGAACATAGTATACTCTCTCCTTTGACAATGTGTTTAATGTAAGCGCTTACTTCCCGTATTCATGCGGGCTGCGCCACCGTTATGCTTTTATTATATAGCGCTTTTTACAAAAAGCAATGCTTGTACGAAAATAAATGCATGACGGGTTGTGCTTTTTGTTAGTCATCTCTAACTCCCAGCATACAACACCGTCATGCATCTGTCAATCAATGTGCTATTTTTCCCCAGCGCCTTTGCTTCCTTCTGCATTTTTCTCTGCATCCACGTGCTCCGCCTGTGCTGTCCCGCTGCTCTGTGACGCCTTTATCACGCCAAAAAGCTTCGGGACATGCTGGTCCTTGTCCGGTTTGGTCATCAGCATAAAACGCCGGAAAAAGAATAGAATACCGATACTGACCACCGAGAGCAGATCCTCGAGCGGCGTGGTCGTCTGCACAATCATGTGACGCGCGATCAGGAAAATCAGCACCTCAATGATATTCGCCGAACTCGGCTTGCAGAGCATCTTTAAAAACTCGATTCCGATGACAACGTTAAAAACGGCATCCAGATACTCCATAAACGCACCGGCTATCGTCCGGTGTTCCCAGTAGCGTGCCAGTTCCGGCACAAGCGTGATCATTGCCACCAGAATCCCTGCCACGACGGCTGCCGCCATCAGAAGCTCTAAGATCTCTCCGCCACGGTACAATATCCTTCTCGCCTTATCCCACATGGTATCTCTCCCTCTTCCCAAAAGTTATCTGTCAGAATCTTTATAAAAAACACTTATAAAACGCAAAATCCGAGCGCCTCACTTCGAATCCAAAACCATAAACGTTACCACCACAGTTAGCTCAGCCCAGGCACCCTCACGGCACACAAGAGCTTCTGCTTAGGGCTGCTCCATTCCTGACCTGACCCGGTTCACAGATTCCTGTTGCGTAAGACCCAGACGTCAACGCCACTTATGATGGGCAGCTTTACAGCTTACCTGATCCTCTGTTCGGCATCACCCCAACTATAGCGGATTGTTGGTACAGGGTACCGCTACCACCCCGGCTGCTCGGAGACTTAAGTATATCCTATCTGACGCCCGATTGTCAAGCATTCTACACGTTTTCACGCAGTCTCTTTTTCTTATCGCGCAGTTCCCGGAAGAAGCCGGAGAGCATCGTCGAACATTCCTCCTCCAGCACGCCCCTCTCGATCTCGACCTGATGATTAAACTGTGCCATCTGAAGCAGGTTCAGCACCGACCCGGCGCACCCTGCCTTCGGGTTCATGCTGCCGATCACGACCTTTTTCATGCGGCTCTGCACAATGGCCCCCGCACACATCTGGCACGGCTCTAGCGTGACATACATCGTGCAGTCTTCCAGCCGCCAGTCGCCGGTCTTTTTGCTCGCCTTTTTGATCGCAGTAAGCTCCGCGTGCGCCAGCGTATTTCCCTCTGTATTTCTTCTGTTGTAACCCCGCGCAATGATCCTGTCATTCTGGACGATCACGCAGCCGATCGGCACCTCCTCGAGTGCGTATGCCTTTTTTGCCTCGCGGATCGCCGCTTTCATATATTTTTCTTCCTGTGTCATGGACAGTTTCTCCAGAAATGCTATACTATAGTATAGACTTATTTTAGCCGATTTGATGCATTTTGTCGATGGAACATTTTCGGCAGAGGGAGTATGTATGAACTGCAACAACTATATTACCGGCAGTCTTCCTGTCCATACCATGTATACAACCGATCGCCTGATCTTAAAAATACTGACCCCTGATGACACGAACGAGGTTCTGGCTTTCCAGTGCCGCAACCGTGAGCTCTTTGAACGCTATGAGCCGACGCGTCCCCCCTATTTTCTGACTCCGGCGCACCAGCAGGCCATTCTAAAATGTGAGTATGATCTCGCACGGAAATGTGCATCGATCCGTTTTTATGTCTTCTTAAAAACCAACCCGCGGATCATCATCGGTACCGTCTGCCTGCACGATATTCTGCGCATGCCGTACTGCTGCAGCGAGATCGGCTACAAGTTCGACGCCGCATTCCAGCATCAGGGCTACGCCAGGGAAGCCGTGACAAAGGTTTTAAACATCGCTTTTACCGATCTTTCCCTGCACCGCGTGTTTGCCCGCGTGATGCCGGAAAATACTCCCTCTCTCCGGCTTTTGGAAGTCATCGGCTTCACTTGTGAGGGCACCGAATACGCCTGCACCCAGATTCAGGGAAAATGGGAAGACCACATCCGCTATGCCCTTTTAAATCCTTACTCTTCAATATAACGCACCCAGCAGCCAAAATGGTTGACCGGTTCCCTGCCTTCCCTGCGCTCACCCCCCGGGCCGGCGGCAAAGAATTCCGGGAAACCGAAAATAGCCGCCATCACGCGCTCCTGTCTCTGATATACTCCCGGCACGCCAAGGAACCACCGTTCCTCCGCCGTCCTGCCAAGCACCAGATACCGATAATTGAAAAATCCATGTAGCAGAAAGCTGTTGTTTCCCAGATACCAGTATTTTTTCGGCAGACTCCGCAGATCCTTTAATTCCAGCTGGATGCACTGCGTATCCCACTCCTCAAACAGAGCCGCCGGTTTGTGTTCTCTGCAGAGCTCCTCCCACACGGCATTCCAGTCGTATTCCGGGAACAGATTGCGCATGGGAAGCTCGGTGGCATGAATCGCCTCCGTCTCCTCCCCTGCCGCTGCCGTCTCCATTCCGGACCCGGACGGCACATCCTGCGCCATCCCTTTTGCCGCCATCCGGCTGTTCTGTTCCGACTGTACCGGGGCTGCTCCCCCCTGCTTTCTCTGCGCCATCTCTTGCGTCGCCGTCTGGCTGTTCTGTTCCGCCTGCGCCGCGGCTGCTTCCCGCACTTCTTTTTGCGCCGCAGTTTCTGCTGCCGCCCCTTTCTCTGCTGCCTTCTCCTTCGGCTCATCCGGCTGCCACTCCCGGAATCCGGACAGCCCCACCTTAAACGGAGCACCCTCGCGCCACCGGCTCATCAGAATCCGCTCTTCTCCGATGACAAAAAACAATCCCTCCATCTCTGTAATGCCATAAGGAGATGCTCCGACTCTGCCGCCTTTTAAGACAACGGCGCCATCGCCGCTTCCGTTCGTCAGCTTCATCTCACCGACCAGTACTCCGGTCACACCTGTTGCTTCCTTCCCGCCTGCCGCTTCCCGCTGGAACAGATACACTCTGCATGCCGCAGACGCCGCATAGACGCCGCGCAGATGAATCTCAATTCTTGCATCCTGTCCCCGGATCTCAATTCTCGCAAATCCGACATTGCTTCCCTTTTTTTCCTCCTCATAGGCATATATATATGTAACAAACCGCTTCATTCCCGCCATGGGTACTCCCTGATGCTTCTATCCTTATCTTCATATATATGCACGCATTCCATAAATAGAATCTTTTCAAAAAATAATAATTATTCCTATTTTTCTCTTGACAAATTCTTTCTGTACGTGTAAGATGATATCAGTAACAATTACTAGTTTTAAGGAAAGGATGTATCGCATCCATGCTGAAGTACAGTAAACAGCGGGAGTCTATCAAGAATTTTCTTGTAACCCGGTATGATCACCCTACCGCCGAGACCGTATATCTGAATATCCGAAGGGAGTTCCCGAATATCAGCCTTGGAACCGTCTACCGCAACCTGAATCTGCTTGCGGAAATCGGCGAGATCCAGAAGCTTTCCCCGGGAATCGGACCGGATCGTTTCGACGGCAACCCTACTCCACACTATCATTTCATCTGCCGCCATTGCGGCTGTGTGATGGATCTTACGGTGAGCGGCTTAGATCATATCAACATTCTTGCCGGTCAGGACTTTGACGGTGAGATTGAAGGGCATATTACCTATTTTTACGGCGCCTGCCCTTCCTGCAAGGCATCTGAAAAATGCTCATCCTGATCAGAAAATTGCAAAAAAGATATTGACAAAAGTTTTTTTGCAGTTTAAAATCAGTAACAGTTACTATTATTGATTCCAATTAAAATTTTTATAAGAAAAGGAGAATGAATTATGGCAAAGTATGTATGCACAGTATGCGGTTATGTTTATGAGGGAGATGCAGCTCCGGAGTTCTGCCCGGTCTGTAAGGCACCGGCCGAGAAGTTCAAGCTTCAGGAAGGCGAGAAGGTATGGGCTGCCGAGCATGTAGTCGGTGTTGCACAGGGCGTCAGCGAAGATATCCTTTCTGATCTGAGAGCAAACTTCGAGGGCGAGTGCTCTGAGGTAGGTATGTATCTTGCAATGGCACGGGTTGCACACCGCGAGGGATACCCGGAGATCGGAATGTACTATGAGAAGGCCGCTTACGAAGAGGCTGAGCACGCTGCAAAGTTTGCAGAACTTCTCGGCGAGGTGGTAACGGACAGCACGAAGAAGAACCTGCAGATGAGAGTTGATGCAGAGAACGGCGCTACTGCCGGCAAGACTGATCTTGCAAAGAGAGCTAAGGCTGCCAACCTCGATGCAATCCACGATACCGTTCATGAGATGGCCAGAGATGAGGCCAGACACGGCAAGGCTTTCGAGGGACTCTTAAAGAGATACTTCGGCTAAGTAAAACACCATCCATTATTTTACCAAAAGGGGTATGCATATTATATGCATACCCCTTTTTCTGGTGACGCCACAGCGCGTGTTTCCGAGCATTGCTCCGTTCCTATGCCAGATGGTTGATAAATGCGTTGAACTCCCGGAATGATACCCCTGCCGGCACGCCGGAAAAACAGGTGGTAGGACTCTCTTTTCCACCGCGTAGCTTCACATAATATTCCGTAATTGTCCGGAGCGCGGCTTCTTCTGTCGGATACTCATAAATTCCCTTTTGTTCTACATTCGGATGCTCCATGTGATATGTTTTTCCATTTTGGAAATACAAAAGAAAGCAGTGCATATGCTCCTCTTCCTCCAGATTTCCGTAATCATCCGGCTCAAATATCCGACAGCAGTACATCTGGTTCGGAATGCCGATTGCATCCAATAGTTCATGCATAAGTGCAACCTGTTCAATGCAGGTTCCGATCTTCTGCCGCAGGGTTTCCGTCACAGACATTGTCCGGTACAATCTCCGGAAATCTTTCATTTCGCTGGTATGCGTTCCTCCGTCTTTATCCTGCCATCCATATGCAATATTTTCATCGATCCATCTATAGATATCTTCCACTGTCTGAAGTTCTGGCAGCGGTGTTGCAGGCTTCATTTTTGTCTGAAGCAGGGACATGTCCATATCTGCTTCCTCCTGATCTATAATATTCTGAGAAAACCTCCGTCATTTTCTATCAAGTCCACAGATTTTCCGTTCCCATCCGCTTCCATATATGATACCATAAATTCAGGGAGAAAGCCACTTACATAGATGTTTCTATACGAATGAGGTAATGGAGTTATGAATATAAAAGTACAGGCATGTGGATTTGTTTTATTAGTGATTCTATATCTGCTCTACCATCAGCAGCACACGTTGCAGACGTATTCGCGGCGCGCTTTTTTGCGTTTCTATGCGGTCACGGTGTTATGCATCCTGATGGACATCCTTTCCATTGTCGCAATTGAATCTGCTTCCCATCTGCCTGCACTCTTTGTAACATTTGTGTGCAAAACCTACCTTATCACCCTGGTGCTGACCGCTTTATGCGGTGTTATGTATATCGGCGTGGATATTCTGCTCTCCAACAAAGCCTTCCGGAAAACAGAGCACCTTATCCTGCTTATCACCTCCGTCATCTGTCTTTCCATCTATCTTCTTCCGATTTCCATATACTGTGATCCTGTTACACACATCGTATACACTTATGGTTCTTCTGCACTCATGACGTATCTTGGTGCGGTCGGACTGATCCTGCTGAATTTTGCCCTCATCCTGAAATATTGCAGACAGATCCGTGTGCGCAGACGCACAGGAATGTTACTCTGGATGCTCGTATGGATACTCTCAGCGATCATCCAGTTTTTAAATCCTGAAATCCTGGTTGTGGGATTTGGCAGCTGCCTTGGCGTTGTCATCATTTACCTGCAATTTGAAAATCCTGAAATCAATCTTGACCGCGCAAGCGGTATGTATAACCAGACTGCTTTTTATGAATTCATTCATCAGATCTATTATGACAGGTCTGCTTATACTGCCTTTGTATTCATCAATGATCACCGGTTTTCGGGGGACGACTCACAGCAGACAATGCAGGATCTGGCAAAAAAACTGCTGTCTACTGACGGTGCATACATTTTTAAGACCGCAGATGATGAGATCGTAATGCTGACCCCCGCGTCCATGTGGAATCATGCCGATACTGCTTCCATCCAAAAATTTGCGCTGGACACCTACCTGTCAGCTTCCTCGGGCAGCAATCTGAAAATTCTTTTTCTGGAAGACTGTCTTTTAACACCCTGCCAGGAAGACTTCTTTTCTCTGCTGCGCTATTGCCGCAGGACAAAAATCAAACAGACTGTGCAGCGTTTTATTCCCGTGGATTCCTCTGTCGCAGCACACATGTATGCCGAAAATGATCTGATCCAGAAAATCGACGATGCCATATCGCAAAACCGGATAGAAGTATTTTTTCAGCCCATCTATTCCACAAGGCAGAAGGCTTTTACCTGCGCCGAAGCACTGGTGCGCATGTACGATGCCCACGGAGATCTGCTGCCGATATATGATTCTATCTGCGCTGCCGAAGAGAGCGGTCGCATTCATCAGATCGGTGAGATCGTATTTGAAAAAGTATGCCATGCCATCCGCAACGAACAGCTTGCACAATATGGGCTTCATTACATCGAAGTCAATCTCTCTGTTGCACAGTGTTCCGATGAAAAACTTGCCGAGCGCTATATCCGCATCATGGAACGTTATCAGATTGATCCTTCCAATATCAATCTGGAAATCACTGAATCCGCAACTATGGAGATGAAGCAGACACTGCTTACCAACATGGAAAAGCTGATTTCCTACGGTGTCAGCTTCTCATTGGATGATTTTGGAACCGGTCAGTCTAATCTGAACTATATTGTCGAGATGCCTGTTCAGATCGTCAAATTTGACCGGGTAATGACCCAGGCATATTTTAGCAGCCAGAAAGGCCGTTTTGTCATGAACGCTGCCATGCATATGATTCAGGACATGAAGCTCGGTATTGTCTCCGAGGGAATCGAGACGCAGGAGCAGCTTACTGCAATGGAGCAGCTTGGCATTGACTACATCCAGGGCTTCTATTTTTCAAAGCCTCTTCCGCTCCCAGAGTTCCTTGCTTTTATTAAAAAGCAGGAATGTAAACGAACGCTTTCTATTTCTGCCGCAGTTCCAGATCCGGTTTGATCTTCGATCCCAGATAAATGATCTCCGGATCTTCCGGCTGTCTCTCGCGCAGATCATGCGATATGCGTTTTCCATCCTCCAGCTTGCGAAACTGTCTCTTTCCGGATACCTGTCTCTTATAGTCGATATCCCAGATCACAGAGGCTGCTGCAGAAGCTGCAAGCACCAGCACAATCAGTATTACCAACCCTATCACATATCCATTCATCCACGCGCTCCTCTCTCTTGAACTCTTCAACACCAGACTTTATTCACCGGCTGCCAAATTACCAATGCTGTTCTTTTCATCGTCCAGTTCCTTTTGCATCTGCTGTACCTTTGTATCCTGTGCGATTGCCTGCATAATGCGCTTGACATCCTCCGGCGAAAACATTCCGATCGCCCTGGAAAGCTCGTCCAGATTATCTCTGTTGACCAGCAGACTTCCGCCTCCCGCCAGCGGAATATTGATGCATTTCTTCAGATCGGTCGTATCTCCCAGACAGATCCGGTTATTCTCGGTATCACAGGTAAACACAACCCCCTTATAGCAAATCATGCCATTCTCCGCCATTCCACTGTAAGGTGCCGTCTCCAGCTTAAATTCTTTTTCCATGCGGTCTGTTCTGGGCTTATGCGCTTCTCCGCCCGTCCTGCCGTCGTATCTGATCCCATTTTCAAATGCAATCCCAAACGCCATAACTCATTCCCCCTGTTCTTCTGAACGTCTTTCTCTATATATCGGACCTAAATGCCGGGTCTTACAGTCAGGAATGTTGATTTCCCAACACAATCTGGATCAGATTCTTGTCCATCATCAATGTGCGGTTCCAGGGATTTACGATAACACCGTTTATCCCTTCTGTCCCCAATGCAGCTGTGAATAACTTTTCCATATCCGAAAGGAATGTGGACATTACGCTCCCACTCCCCTTTAATTCTTCCTCGAAGCTTGTAAATGCCGCCCACCATTGCTGCCCATCTGCCGTCTGAATTGCCTGAATCTGAATTTTTCCATCTCCCCGCGGCGGTTCCACCGCCACAATAAACTGCCCGCCTTCTTTCATGCGTCTGCGCACTACCGTAAGTGTATGCGCCAGTTCCTCACCAGACGGTGCCTGCTGGAGTTCTCTGATTGCCTGTTCGATCTTCTCATTTCCCTGCAATCCTTCATCCATTTTTCTGTTGTCGTCTCTGTCCATACAGAAAAATCTCCTTTTCCTTCATTGTAATTTTACGATCCTATTCCTTATATATATCGGATGAAATCACCGGATTACACAGTCAGAAAGCCGTGCTCTCCTATTTTCTACATAAAAAAGAATCTCGCTTGTGAGATTCTCCGAGCGCGAGCGGTTCGCAAAGCGATGTTTTCCTTACCGCGAGCTGCGCATCCTCGCGGAGCGTTTTTTATTTCATAGGAAAGTTCCACTTTCACACATGAATGTATCACGGTATTTCCTATAAAATAAAAAACCGCCCAGACATCATCTGAGCGGTTTCTTCTCTTTTTATAAAATCGATCTGATTATACTAACTCAAGCAGTACTTCCAGAGCGCCATCACCCTTACGCTGACCGATCTTGACGATTCTTGTGTAACCACCGTTACGATCTGCATACTTCGGAGCGATCTCATCAAATAACTTCGCAACAAGATCTACTTCCTTGGTGTTCTTCTTCTTACCGGCAGCATCTGTCGGAACTTCTGTTACAGAGTAAAGAACCTTTAACATCTCTCTACGAGCGTGAAGACGGGAAGGCTTATCTTTCTTGATGGTCTTCTCTACTTCGTCGTATACGGTTACTTTCTTACCGTCTACAACTTCTTTGACTCTCTTGCCGTCTTTGTCCTTGCGGGCAACTTTAGCCTTAACAGTAACCTCTTCGAAGTTATCCTTCTCTCTTACTGCCATAGCAATCAGTCCCTCAGCGATCTTGCGAACTTCCTTCGCCTTAGCCTCGGTTGTAACGATCTTGCCGTTGTTTAATAATGCTGTTACCTGACCTCTTAATAAAGCCTTTCTCTGGCTAGAGGTTCTGCTTAATTTACGATACTTTGCCATTTTCTTTTCCTCCATTGATGTGGTACATCCGATGATGCCTTTTGGTCTTACTCACCCGATGCCGCGCGAACCATTTCGCGCCGGAACAAATCACACAGATTCATTCCTGTCTGGCTCCCGACATACTCCATGCCTTTCGGTCTTACTGTTTCTGCCATATAACGTGGTACCTTCTGAACGGTAGCAGTTCAGAAGGTAGCGCGAAGTTTGACCTGTCAAACTTCTAATGAATCGAGCATGCTCGATTCTATTTATTCCTCTCCCTGGTTCAGCTGAAGTCCAAGCTCTTTTAACTTTGCAAGAACCTCCTCTAAAGACTTACGTCCCAGGTTACGAACTTTCATCATGTCTTCCGGTGTGCGGTTCGTCAATTCCTCAACGGTATTGATTCCGGCTCTCTTCAGACAGTTATAAGACCGAACGGAAAGTTCCAGTTCATCGATGTTCATCTCAAGAACCTTCTCCTTCGCATTATCCTCTTTCTCGATCATAACGTCTGCCTGCTGTGCCGCCTCAGACAGATCGATGAACAGGCTTAAATGCTCGCTCAATACCTTTGCCGCAAGGCTGACAGCCTCATCCGGCTCTAAGGTACCGTTCGTGTATACATCCAGTGTCAGCTTATCGTAATCGGTAATCTGACCAACACGTGTATTCTCGATAGAAAGGTTGACACGCTCCACCGGTGTATAGATAGAATCGACAGCGATGACACCGATCGGTGTATCCTCAGTCTTATTCTTCTCTGCACTGACATAGCCTCTGCCCTTAGTAATGGTAAGCTCCATGTATAACTTACAATCTGCTCCGCCATTTAAATTGGCAATTACCAGATCCGGATTTAAAATCTGAATATCAGAA
>OGJH01000961.1_pt1 | contig 29400 bp, 35 predicted proteins | sample 1572021 | NCBI WGS metagenome assembly OGJH01 (sample SAMEA2582098, study PRJEB24529) | metagenome | biome: Human gut stool | place: China | collected 2011
TATTCAACTTCCTTTTATTAATCTTTTCTTTTTTCTTTCAATATCTCCTAAAGAGCTCCATGTCCATCCAATTATTACTGCATATAATACTGTTACTATTATTATAATTAATAAATTCATTTTTTTCCAACTACTTTCTTGCAAATTTTCTTTCTATATCATATTTTGTCATTTTTATAACTGTTGGTCTGCCATGTGGACATGTAAATGGATTTGGTAATTTCAATAATTGTTCCATTAATTTTTCTACTTCTTCTCTCGTAAGAGCCATATTTGCTTTTACTGCTGCTTTGCAAGCAACTGTTGCTATGAATTTTTCTTCTTTTTCTTGTTTAGCTGTTCTTGCTACAGTATTTATTTCATCTAAAGTTTCTAAAAATAACTCTTTTGTATCTAAATCAATGCATACTGTTGGCACTCCTGTTAATTTAATAGTATTTTCGCCAAATTCTTCAAAATAAAATCCTGCTTGTTCAAACATTTCCTTGTTTTCTTTAGCAACATCCATTTCTTTATGTGTTAAGGTTACAACATCCGGTAATAATAGCATTTGAGAATCTTTAGCTATGTCACTATAATAATTTTCTTTTACCTTTTCGTACATAATTCTTTCATGTGCAGCATGCTGATCTAATATATACATTTCATTTTCAATCTCTAATATAATATATGTTTTAAATACAATCCCGATAAATTTATATATTGGTTTTTTAAATTCTTCTTCTGTTTCAAACATTGAAACATTATCTTTTATTATATCTACAGCTTTTTGTTCTTCTTTTTTATCATCTTGATTTTCTATTATTGGTGCTGTTCCAAACATTTTTGTATACATTTCATTAAAATCTTGTGAAACAGCTTGTGTATTTTCATCTAAATTTTCTATCTTTTGTTTAACAGGTTCGAATTTTTCTTCTTTTATGTTCTCCCCTTGTTTAAAATCTGGCTGTTTATTTTCTAATTTATATTCTTCTTGAACATCTTGTACTTTATTTGCAGTAACTTTGTCTGTTTTTAATTCATTTTGCATTTTATCTTTTAAATTTTTTAATTGTTCTAAAACATCTGAAGTATCAACTGGATCTCCTGTAAATATTTTTTCTTTGTTTTCTAATTTTTCTAAAGTTGGTTGTTGTATAGTTTGTTCATTTTCTGGTTTTTTGTTATTATATACATCTTCCAATATATTGGTTTTTATTTTGCTTTCTTCATCTGTATATTTTTCAATTTGCTTTTCATTTTGTTTTCTAAAAGCAAATAGTCCTCCACTTTGATTTTCTTTTTTTGCTTCTCTTAAATTTTTTAATCTTTCTTCAAAACTAGCAGTTCTTCTATCTACAATACTATCTTTTTCTGTTTTCTCTGTTTTTGCCACTAACTCACTTTTTAGCAAAGTATCTTTAATTGCATGATATATCGCTTGAAAAACTGTATTTTCTTCTTGAAATCTAACTTCTAACTTAGCTGGATGAACATTTACATCCACTTTTGCTGGACTAATTTCTAAATTTAATACAACAAATCCAAATTTTCCAATTGGTATTAATCCTTTATATGCTTGCTCTGTTGCTGCTGTTAACGTTTTATCTTTAATATATCTCTTATTCACAAAAAATAATTGGTTTGAACGGTTTGATCTTGCAATTTCAGGCTTTCCGATTACCCCAGTTATTTTTATATCTTCATATTGATAAGACACTTCCATTATTCCATTTGAAATATCTTTTCCATATATGCTATATATTACACTTTTCAAATCTCCATTTCCATTAGTTTGTATTACTGTTTTTCCCGTATTTATTAACTTAATTGCAATATTAGGATTTACTAAAGCTATTCTTGTAATAACATCTTCAATATATCCTGATTCTGTATAATCTTTTTTTAAAAATTTATATCTAACTGGTGTATTAAAAAATAAATTTCTTACTATAATAGTTGTTCCTGTTCTACACCCTGCTTCTTCTTTTTCTAAAACATTTCCCGCTTCAACAACGATTTTGTATCCAATGTCTTGTTCTTTTGTTTTAGATGTTAATTCTACATTCGCAATAGCTGCAATACTTGCTAATGCTTCTCCTCTAAACCCCATAGATGTTACTGTATCCAAATCATCTGCTGATCTAATTTTGCTTGTAGCATGCCTTTCAAATGCTATTTCTAAGTCATCTTGGGCTATTCCTTTTCCATCATCTGTTATTTTTATATATGAGATTCCTCCATTTTTTATTTCTACTGTTATATTAGTTGCTCCTGCATCAATTGAATTCTCTATCATTTCTTTTATTACTGATGCTGGTCTTTCAATTACTTCCCCTGCTGCTATTTTGTTTATTGTTAAATCATCTAATAAAACTATATTTCCCATTTTTTCCTCCTTGCTTTTTCATCTTCTTACTTTGGCTTTTATTATATCATTACTTCATAAAATTTGTATAGTTTTTTAGTAAAAAAATTATTTTCTAAAAGTTTATAACCTCACAATTTATCCTTTATGTAAAAAATATTGTAATTATATTCTTATTTTAGTATAATATATTTAAAATACTTTCCATATTTATGAGAAATTCGAACTATCATTATTAAGACTTTTAAATGCTGATTCATCTAATTATGATTCTGAACTATTTACATTTTATTTGATAAATAAAATGAAAAAATCATATACATATTATAAAATTACGAGATATAGTTATTCAATGATATGCAAGTTAGAAAAAACAAAAAAATAAATAATATTACTATAATTAAATAATGTTTTAATGGAGGAAGTAAATGAATAATTTAGATAAAAATTTATATACAAAACATGAATTAAAATTTAACAAAAACGGGAAGTTTAAAATATTAATGATGTCAGATATTCAAGAAACATTGAACTATGATACGAGAACATTAGAATGTATGGATAAACTAATTGAAAAAACTCAACCTGATTTTATTATTTTAGGTGGAGATAATTGCGATGGAACAATATTAAAGACTGAAGAAGAATTAAGAAAATATTTAGAAATTTTTACTCAACCAATGGAAAAACGAAAAATTCCATGGGCACATATATTTGGAAATCATGACCATGATATTAAAATTAATGATATTACCAAAACAAAAATATATGAGAATTTTAAATATTGCATTTCAAAGCATACTAAAAATATTTATGGAACTACTAATTTTGTATTACCTATTAAAAATTCAAAAAGTGACAATATCGCTTTTAATATTTGGGGATTGGATTCAAATAATGAAATAAGACATTCTAATATAGATATAGACAAAAATATAAAATTAATGAATATGCCTTCAATGTCAGATAAATGGGACATTGTGCATTTTGAACAATTAATGTGGTATTGGAATAGTTCAAAAGAAATAGAAGATTATTGTGGAAATATAATAAATGGAATTTTATTTATGCATATACCACCATGGGAATTTCAATATATTGTAGATAATCCAATAGTAACCCAGTGTACAGGAAGTACAAAGGAAATTATGAAAATAGGGATGCTTAATTCCGGACTCTTTTCTACTATACTTCAAAGAAAAGACATCATTTGTATTGCATGTGGTCATAGTCATAATGATTGTTTTGAAGGAACTTTTTGCAATGTCAAAATGTGTTTAGATGCCTGTGCTGGCTATAGTCCTTATGGAACAGATGATTTAAGAGGTGGTAGGATTTTTGAATTCAACGAAAATGATACTAATGATATAAAAACATATATGGTACATTATAAAGATTTAAAATAATATAAAAAAGACCTTGAGTATTATAGTTACAAGGTCTTTCTTTTTTATAAATATTTTTATAATTTTAAAATATCACCATCTTGTAATATTATTAAATTATCTATGTCTAATTTTATTGCTTCTTCTCTTGTTTTATCGTGCATATGTATAGGAATAATTTTTAAATTCGGATATTCTTTTAAAAGTTCTAATATATTATTTATTCCCATATGAGATTCATCGCCTATTTCTAATGTCATATCAGAAATCAAATAATTTACCTTACTTGCTATATTTTTCAGACCTTCACAAAATGTCGAATCTCCTGTCAATCCTATACTTATATTTTTGTCTTTTATAATATATCCATTGGCATATTTGATTGTTAAATGTTCATGTTCTATTGGTTCATTAAATATTTGTAAATCATCACATATTTTTTCTATATTATTCACTTCTTCTGCATCTATAAATTCCTTTTTAGCATTTTTTACAGAATTAAAATATGATAAATCTATTAAATTTTCTATTGTATTTTGTGTTATTTTATCTGTTATAATTTTTGTTGATAATCTTTTACTTTCTTTTTGATAATCTTCCTTATACCATAAAAGAAAAGGCATATCAAAACAATGATCAGCATGTGTATGTGAAATTATTACGGTATCTATTTTTAATATATCTATATTTTGCCTTATCATTGCCTTTAAATTACCATTTGGAACATCAAATAATATATGGTCATTTATTAGTACGCTGGCACTATTAGTCATATCAGGAATAGTACCTGTTCCTATTAATTGTATTTTCATAATAAAAAATACTCCTTTTCGAAAAAACAGTATAATAAAATAGTATTTATTACAATATTTTTATTTATATTTCTAGTTTTTATTTTTTTCTTTTTCTTCTTTCTTTAATTTTAGTTTTTTCTCTAAACAGTTAGTAATTCCTAATAATGTACATACATATACAATAAGTACCATAGGTATTGTTAATCTTCCTACTGGAATTCTTGTTATTGCTATTAGACTAAACAATACAACTTGTCCTACAACAATAATTAATAGTGAATTAATCATTGTTTTTATACTTCCTAATTTTCTATATCTTATTGCTATATATACTAATATTAAAACAGTAGAAATTGCAAATGAAGTAACATATGGTTTTACTAAATCTCTTATTTTCATATTAGGAATATTTATAATTTCTGTACTATCCGCTTTTAATTCTGTTCCATATTTTTCATTTACTTTATCAATTATTGATTGTTTTTGTTCATCTGTGATGTCTTTTGCTGTAATACTTACAGAATCTTCAAATACTTCTACTTTTTGAATCATTATACTTTCATCTGGAATTACTTCTTTTACTATATTTTTTATATCTGATATTTCAAAATCTTTTTGTATATATAATTCAATCTTTTTTGTTTCTTGCATTTTCAATTCTAAATTAAAACCTATTGTAGAAATAACAGCTATTCCTGCTATAATAATTACTGCAAGAATTATAAAAATCATTTTCTGTTTTTTTGTTATATTTTTCATCTTCTAATTTCCTCCTATTTGTTATCTTGTATTTTTACTAAAGTACTAGTTATAATGTAATTGTAAATTGCAATAAGTACAATTCCCCAGAACATTATCATTCCAAAACTACTAATAGGATCCCATCCTGCAAAACAGAATACAATTGTAGCTATACAAATTGGTATTATTTTTACAAAGAATTCCTTATAAACTTCTTTTATTTTTTGATTCGTTGTTTCTTTATTTGAGTCTTTTTTATTTATTCTACATATCAATTTATTTATAAATACGTAATTAAGTATACATACTAATGCTATTGCTAGTATTCCTTGAATTGATACATTAACATTTGCGTAACGAATTAATATTAAGAAAATAGAAATTAATCCTATATAAGATACAGCTCCAATTGCTCCATATAACTTATATCTTATAATAAAGATAATACTTAATATTGCTACTATTCCTATTAAAATATAAACTACTATATCTAATTCTTGATTTGTTATATCTGATAATACATATTGATTTTCATCAACATCATATTTAATTGGCATTTTTCCTGAATCTAAAACTACTGCAATATTAGAAGCTTGTGATACATATCCTTGTAATGTTTTACTATCTGTTGTAGCTTTACCTATTGACAACTGTATTTTACCTGTTTTCAATGTTTCATCAAAACTTGTAGACATTATTTCTTCATCATCTATTTTCATTGTTATTTTCTTTTCTGTTGAACTAGTTGTTGTATCACTACTATCTGTATTATCAGTTGTATTATCACTTGTTGATGTTTTTACATATTTACTACTAATATCTTCTAATTTTTTAGCTCCCTCTTTTGTAAATTCTATATTTAAATAAACTGTTGTTCCAGAGCTTGAAGATGTTGTACTACTATTAGAAGATCCATACATAACATTTGCTAGTTTTATATCATTATTATCCATTAAAACTTCTTTAGTTTCACTATCTATAATTTCAAATTTTCCAACTGTTCCTATATTACTTACAATAGAATCTGTATTATCATTTTCTGCTATTTCTAGTAAAATATCTCCAGTAGATTCATCTATTTTTATGTTGTAATCTGTTATTTTTAAAGATTTTAATCTTTCTTCTATAATTCTCTTTGATTCTTTATAGTTTTCTTCTTTTTGGCTTTCTTGTGAATTATATGGTATTTCTTCCTTTGTATACCCTTTTTCTTTTATTTTATCATCTGTTAAGTCTTCAGAACTTTCAACTTCTTTTCCTTCGCTATCCTTTATTACTGTTTTATTTTCCTGATTAACTTTTAATCTGATATTTCTTGCACCTTTTAAATCCATTGCGTATGAATAGTTCTTAATTATATTTTCCATTCTATTTTGTTTTTGGATATATATTCCTCCAAAAGCTATCATTGTAATTAAGATAACTACTAATACAATTGTTAACATTTTTAATTTCTTCATGATTTTTCCTCCGTTATTTTATTTTTGTATTGACTTTATTATTTTGTCCATTTTTAGTCTTTTTAAATTTTATATTAAATCACAAAAAATATCAACTATTTTTAGAAATTATTTTGCATTATTTTTTCTTTATTTTTATTATTTGAAATATCTTGTATTATTCCTTCTGGTATTATTATTTTTACTTTTTCTTTTAATTGTATTCCGTTTAAGTTTTATTTCATATAAGATAAATTCTTCTCCTTCATATACCTTATTTAGCTCATATTCTTCATTTTCAATCTTCTTTTCTCCTATTCTAGCAACTATATTTTCTTTATTAAATTTATTTATTTTTATATTATTTTCAACTACCTTTATTTGAAAATTTACTTTATATTGTTCTTTTTCTGGTGTTTCTGTTATACTTATTAATTCTATTTCTGGAAAAATAGTATCTATATTTATTTCTGCTATTAAAATTGTTTGTTCTACTATGTATTTTGCATAATTTTCTTTACAAAATACTATAATAATTACACAAAAAAGAAATGCTATTTTTCTTTTCATTCTTTCACCTCTTTTTTATTTTTTTGTTCTGAATAAACTTTTATTTCTACATTTTGTAATATATCTTCTGATATTTTTTTATTTAATAGTATTTCTATCTTGTAATTATCTTGTTGTTTATTTTCCTTTGTTAGTAAAAATTTCTCTGTTTTGTTATTATTAATATTTAATTCTTTTTCTTCTTTATATATTTTAAAATTAATATCATCATTTTTTTTAGATATAATTTCAATATAATATTCTAATTCTACCTGTGTTATTTGTTCATTTTCATCATAATTTTTTACAGCTAGATTATATACCTTATTTCCCTGATTGTTGTTTATAATAAGTTTTTGCTCTCCTTCTAACTTTATAATAGGAATCGCTACACCTGAATTTACATTTATTTTAGTTTTATTAAAATACTTTCCTAAGCTTATTGTTGATAGTATTATTGTTAATACAAATGCTACTACTATTATTTTTATTATTTCTTTTTTCAATTTAACTCTCCAATTATATTTAAGTGAGGAAAAACCTTTTTCCTCACTTTGTATAAAGGTTTATATATTCATTTTCATATTCTATAATTTTTTTATAAGCTAACTATTTTTTATATTTGTTCTCCACTTACGTTAATTACAAATTTATAATCTTGAATTGTTTGTGCATCTTTTGTGTCTAATATATCATTGTTAGTGATTTCTTCGATTGTTGAACCACTTTCATAATCCCATTTCCATTCTATTTTTAAATTTACTACTTTTTCAGTATTATTAGCATAAATAATTCCTGACAATTTTTCTTCTAATTCTTTAAATGAATTATATTCTTTTTCCTGATATATAAACTTAAGATTATGGGGCTTGTTTTTTTCTTCTTCACATTTTATATAATACTTAATTCCTACCTCTGTATTAGTAGCATCTATTAAAATATCAAAACTGCCGTCTTGTTCCAGGGGCTATTTTATGATCAAGAACAGCTTTATTGTCTATTGTAGATACTAAATCAATTAACTGATTTTCCTCCTTTTTTTCATTTATTATAAAATTCCATGTAGCTATTTCTGATACATTTTCTTCTTTCATTAAGGTAGTATATTTATTGAAAACTTGTCCGATCAAAAATGAAAAAATACTAATTATTATTATAATGGAAATTTTTAGAATTTTTTTCTCAAAAGCATACCTCCTTTTTTCTAGTTTATTTTAATTGGATTTTTTATTAGATAAAAAAATAATTGATTTAAATATTCCTATTTTAGGAATTTCTATAAAAATTATAGATCATATGAAAATGTATTTTGATTATAATTACAAAAAATGGAATTGTCAATTGTTTTTTGTGATTTATTTTTATTTTTCATCGCAAAATTCGACAATTCCTTTTTCATTACTTTATATTAACTCCTATAACTCCTCCTAATATTCCAAAAGTAGTTCCTACTAGTATCATAATAATACTTTGTATATTTAAATTAAATTTCCAATTTAAAATGCTGGAAATTGTATAAATAATTAATAAATATATTCCCCCAATTGCTCCTCCATTTAATATTCCATTTTTTCTAATTTTTCTATTTACAATTGAGCTTCCGAAATAATATGCTAATCGCTGTAACCACTATAATTACAGGTGTTATTGTGTTTTCATTTACATTTGTATATGCTAATATAAGTGAAAATATGAATAATAATATTATTGTTAATATAAGTGATATTCCTACTCCTTTAAATATATTTTTTGTGCTTTCCATTTTTATATTCCTCCTCTTATTTTATATTTTTTCATTTTTATGTTTTTCTTTTATATTTATATTGATATAAAAAAAGAAATAGAACTTTTAGTTTTCTATTTCTTTTATAATATTTTTATTAATTAACTGTAAACTACGGGTCGAAATGCAAACTAGTTAATATATTTCAAGTAAAAATTTAAGGCCTTCAATCTCTTGAAAGTCCTAATATTATTGGCTTGGCTGGCTAGATTCGAACTAGCGCATGCCAGAGTCAAAGTCTCTATAAGTATTTGTTTTATACTATTTATTATTGTTTTTTAACAATACTTAAAACGTTGATTTTTAGACTGCTTTTACTATTTATGAACCAAAAGAAAGAATAATTGTAAGCCAAAGCATGCAAGATAAAGTCATTAATCATTTAGTCGCAAGGCATATTCTCTACCTCGCTATTTTACCTTGTCTTTTAGATGTAAATGTTGCTAGTAGAAAAGGCTTAGGTACAAGTGAAGGAATTAGATTAGCTATGAATTTCCATAGAATTTGTAAAGTAAAATATAAAACCTATTATATTTTAAAGTGTGATATTAGTAAGTTTTTTGCAAGTATTGACCATGATATTTTAAAGAAAAAACTAGAATTTATAAAAGTACCAATAATTTTATTTTTCTAGGAAGAAAACAAAATGGCAATTAAGCTAAATATAGAGATGTTAGAAGAAAAATTAAAAAAAAATTCATTTATATCAGACAGGTGAGATAAAGCTTACTGGTGTAGTTAATAGTATAATCTGCTATCAAAATTTATGTAAAAAGGGTAGTAACTACTAGAATTACTACCTTAAAAATAGTCCTAAAATATACTCCCTTTCGAATATAATAAAATACCTACTAACAAATATATTTATCTATTTTTACTTTATAACTAAATTTGAAATTTAGCTAAAGGACATAGTCTGTTTCTATATTATCTCTTATACAATCTATGATTGCATAACCACATTTTATAGAAGTTACGGGGCGGAAAGCATTGCTAGGCGAATTACTGTTCACACTACCGTCAGAATTCACATTGCACAAGTCGTTGTTGTTCGTGTTGCCGCTAGAGTTCACATTGCGAGAAGCCAGCCATACAACTATGCCCTATTAATTTATACTTTTCATCCAACCTGTTGTATATTTTATTATATCATCTATTTTTTTCGACAAATTTAATATGTTTTTTATTATTTATTATCATTTTGTCATAGCTCAAATTTATTAAAAAATCTATTACTTTTATTTTTGCAATTATTTTCTCTAGTAATATTTCTTTATTTTCTATATTACTTGTGATATTAGCCTCATAGGATAATTCTAATATTTCTTCCATTGAATTTATAATTTCTTTAAAACATTCTCTATTTATATTGTTTATTAAAAATTGATTGATATTATTTATTCTTGCTACTTTGTTTATATAACACTTTGACTCATTATAAAATTTATTATATGTGTTTAGGTTCTTATTATTGTATATTTCTTCTATGTCATAATTATTTCTCTTATCTAAAATCAAATAATTTATTTTATTGGTTTCTAATTTTGCTACTATTCTATTAATGCTATTTATTGGAAAATCACAAACATTCATATTTTCTATTTCTTTGATTTTATATCCAAATAAATATGAAATTATATAGGCATCCTTGCCATATATGTGATAAAAACTCCCTTCTTTAACTAGCACAATATATTCTGTATGAACCTTTTTTTACTGCTTGTATTATATTTTTTAATCCCATAACAATAAGTTCTCCTAAAATACTTTTTCGCCGAATCTCGGGAAGACACAAGGCCTTCCACGATTATCTTTCTCTACCATTTCAACTATTCTATTACATATGGATTTTCACTACTTCCATCTCCCCCACTTATTATGACACCAGATGGTAGAAGGAATACGGGGCGGAAAGCATTGCTAGGCGAATAACTGGACACACTACCGTCAGGATCCACATAGCACAAGTATTCGTCGTTCGTGTCGCCGCTAGAGCTCACACTGCGCACATCGAAACACGTGTAACTAGAATAAGAGCTCACATAGCGAGAAGCAAGCCATGAATCAGTACTTATATTTAATCCAAGCGAGTTAAGCTTAGCAACATCTTCTTTATATTTAGTATCACTTGTTTTAAATTTATCATTCCACCCATATTTTTTTAAATATTCATAACTACGAGACCAATATCCAGCAACATCTTCTGCAAATACACCGTTAGTCGGAACTGGGTCACTTCCCAAACATCTAGCATCTAGCGCTGTACTATTTTTATATGTTTTTGCTTTATTATTTAAGGTGGTTACTGCTTTATTGTATGATGTTGCTGCTAATTTGAAGTTATCATTTATAGTTACTGAACCATCATATTCAAAATCTGCATTTCCAACCAATGTATCTCCATTACCTAAAGTCACATTTCCTACATTATCAGCAGAAATTATCTGAATTCCATGTGTGTCATCATTATATAACACTCTACAAAGAATATTATTATATAAAACATATGGGCTCTTATCTTTTGCTTCTGTCGCTGTAGAGTCCGTTTTTAAAACTTTTTTAGCGACTATTACAGGTGTTTCTTTACTCCATATATCTGATGCCAATATTTTATAATTCTTACTTGTAACAATATATCTATTTCCTTCATCATCTATTCTTATTGTTCCGTCTTTGTCATAACTTTTTAGTATTCTATCTAAATCTTCTTTTGGTAATTCTCCATTATTTTCTGGCTGTACTCCAACTATCTCTATTTTTGCTCTTTCTATTATATCTGCTTTTTCCGTTTGTTCTTTTGCGTTTCCTGCTTGTGTTAGTATTCCATTGTCTCCTGTCAATGTAGCAATTGTTACTCCCGCAAGGATTAGAAGTACAATTATTGTAATGACAAGGGCTATCAAAGTTATACCCTTACTGTTTTTTTGCATTCTTTTTTGTTGCATTTTTTTTACCTCTTTCTTTTGTTTTATTATTAGCATTTTAAAAAATACTATTCTATTTATATAGTACCTTTACATGACGTTAAATGTCAATACAAATTATAATATTTTATATAAAGTTTTCTATATTTAAAAAATGTTAGCAAATTTTTGCATTATAACTTTAGGAGCTGATTTACCCTGAAAAAAATGGATTTAGAGCGAAATGAATTAATCTATAATTTGTATTTTAAAGATAAACTAACCGTATCAGAAATTAGTAAAAAAGTAAATTTATCTATTAGTCAGATTAGCCGTATTCTATCTAAGTCCTCCCTTTATCAGCAAGAAAAGTCTAACAAAAAGAAGAAAATCGTAAAAAACACCAAGAACAAGCAAAAGAAATTATGAGGAAAAAAAATAAACAACTTTCGAAAACTGAAAGTCGCTTATATGAATGGCTCCGTTGTTTAAGTTATCTACAACTTTTGAGCTTATAACGCTTGATACAAATATCAATCAATTTATTAAAGTATATCATATTTTTTATAAAATACAATAAAATATAAAAATTTTTTAAATAATCTATAAATAATGCGAAACAGGCAAGAATTATGATTAAATTCATGCCTGTTTCTGTTGATTCATTTAACAATTGTATATGAATCCCTCGGAATCACAACCTGAAAGACTATGAGCGATTTGAACACCTTTCTTGGTCTTAAAAGCAAAATACAATTTATCATTTTTAACCTCTGACAAATCAGTAAATGCTCCTATTTTGTAGCTCTGTCCCTTAAAGCGAGCAGCTACAGCATTTTCAGCATATCTCAGCCACTTACTGGCAGAATCTCGTTCTAAACCAGAATAGTGCAAGATTGCTATGGAATAACCATCTGCAACTGCTTCATCCGTTAAGCGAGCCATTTTTGTGTCTTTTAAACGTTCATACCGACTTTTCAAGTCTTTCTTTTTCAAAATTGTTAGCTGTAATTCTTGCATAACCAATTCCTCCTTAACAAGTTTGATTACGAGTGTTTGAATTAAACTTCAATGATGTTGTTATCAATATAATGACAACATTTGCCGTTAGGACCAATATACGGAGACATATAACCAACTTTGTGCTTATACTCACTATGCTTGTCAGTATAGTCATTAGTACCATTGGTAGCTGTACCGTTCTCTGCAAATTTCCAGTATACAATACGCGTTTCTGTATCATACACTAACATGTCGTTGATTCTTTTCAACATATTCTTTCCTCCTTACAATTGTAATATGAGAATTTACAACCTGCTATTTTTATTATAGTTCGCATAGCTACGAATAATTACAGGTGTTATTATATCACTATTTACATAATTTTGCAATAATTTAGTCCTGTTACATTAATTTATTTCATATTTTTCTTCTAATTCTCTAAAAAGACCATCTATTTCATTTTTCAATGTTTGCTTATTATCTATAAAATCTTGTATTTTATTATATAAATTTTCATATATAATTCTTTCTGCTTCATTTTTTATTTTATCTTTATCATATTCTTCTAATTCTATATCATCATTAGAATAAGAATATTCTAATGCGCTTAATATATCTTCTTTAGTAATTTCTAATATTTTTTTATCTTGTCCGTTAATATTTAAATAACAGATATCATTTTGGCATTTTAAGATTTTCATAAATGCTTCTCCTTTCTTCATACGTATCTACTCCTGCCTCCATACAACTTACTATTGCATCATAAGTAGATATAGTTTTTCCATCTTTATTTTTAAGTGTATTATCTGTAAAATCCCCCACATAAATTTCATATTTTTGTTCTTCAGTATTATACATTGTATATATTAATTTATCAGCTTTGTTTGAAACACCTAATGTATTATTATGAGTAACAACAAATACTGTAGTTTTATTTGAAATATCTTTTAATAATGTATTAATGTTTTCTTTTATATAAGGATTATCAAAAGAAGATTCTGGCTCATCTAACAATAAAATATCATAATTTTTAGCTTCTTCTAACTCTTTTAATAAATTAAATTCTGCTTTTTCTCCACCAGATATTTCATTTCCATTTTTATTTACAACTTTATAGGATATATCTATAATTGATTTACTAATGTTGTCAGTAGATATTCCATACTCATGTAAACGTTTTATATACTCGAATATATTGTTTTTGTAATGCCCTTCAAATATATCTTGTAATGCACCACTTGAAATATTAGCACCCTTTTTCATTTCTGTAACATTTTTGTAAGGTGCTTTAACAGCTATTACTTTAAATCTCTGATAATCTTCTTCATATATTTTTTTATTTTCTTTTATTTTATCGAAATCTTCATTAAATCTTTTTACAATTAATCTATTTTTTATAATATTATAAAAATCAATTTGAGATATAGAATCAATTGATGATTTTAACTCTAATTTTTTTTGTATATTTTTTATTAATATATCTATCTCATTTTTTAATTTTTCATCTAAATATTTATTTCTATGTATCTCAATAAATTTTAGCAATAGTTTGCTTAATGATACTCTATCTATAGTTTCATCTATTATTTTTTCATATGTTTCATTTTCCAATAAAGTTTTAATTGACTTTATTAATTCTTCTAGTTCCTTATTAGATTTTACATTAAAAGCAATTTCATTGAAGATAGAAGATTTAGAAAAAATATCATTCCTTTCAGAATTAATTGCTCTATTTATTAAAGTAGTATGATAATTTTCTAATTCTGTGATGTCATTATTTAAATCAATTTCCAAAATATGTGGTAAAATATTCGAAATTGGACTTATATATTCGTTAGTAATCTTTTCATATTCTTCTTTTGTGATTTTGTCAAATTTTTCGTTTCCGCTTTTTTCAGTTATTTCAAATTGTTTAATATACTTTATGTTTGATGTATCAAATGCATCTTTTATTTTGTTTAGAGCATAAGTTTTTCCAGAAGAACGTTTCCCAATAATAACATTTAATTTTGTTGATGCTACTAAACCATCTGAAGAAAATATAAACTCATTATCATTTTTATTATCATTTAAAAACACTTTATTTTTATCCATTAAAGCATATTTTATAGATTTTAAAGAAGTATCGTTTATATCCAAAAAAGTAAATCTAGTTGGAAAACTATCTAAATCTTTTTTTATTCGTATATCTGAAGAAAAGATAGGAACTAAATCTTCTTGTTGTTTTTTTAATATACAAAACTTTTTGATACTATCAACTTCCCCACAAGTTATATTGGTACCAAACTTTCTAATTATCTGTTGTTGTAATGCAGGTTTCTTTTTATAGTGTGGTATCAATAAATATTCTTCAAAATTACTAAAAGTGCTAGTAAAATCGTCATATGATATATAGTCTCTGCCATCATTAAATAAATTGCTTAAGTTTTGACATTGCTCATCAAATTTATCTAAATTTTCCCCATCAGATATTACAATTATATGTCCATTTTCTAAATCTACTTCAATTCCAGCAAATACAGTTATATCTAGCTTTTCTCTTATTTCTTCAAATTGATTCCTATCAAATATATTATGATTTGTAATAGCTATTGCATCTAACTTTAAGGTTTTTATATATAATTGTATCTTATCCATGTCAAAAGTAAAATTCGCATCTTTTATCGTTGGTATTGTATGTATATGTAAATCAACTTTTTTCATTTTTTTATCCTTCCCTTTTATTTTTCTACTATTTTTTTATTTATACCACAAAATCTGCATAAGCACAATGTTTTTTCCAATATATGTAAGAAAGCTTTAGGCGTTTCCTTATTATTTTAATACCTAGAGTTTTGACAATTTTACATAATTATGGTATTATATTAATGTTCCTTAAATGCATTAATAATTGAAGTAGGGATAATTTTTCTACTTCGATGCTTATGTGGCATTAAAGGTTCTTCATTGCTTGGGGGAAGTTCTCACGAGCAAATCCAATCCCACGAGTAAAAGAAAGGTAGGCAATCATGTTAGAGTTTTGGCAGAATGGTAAGAAGATCGAAGTCAATGCAATCTATGGCAAAGGCAAAGTAGGACAGATGGTCATCTATGGACAACGGTGTGATTGGGGAACAAACCCAAATCCTACAATAGCACCCCTTTCTCAGTATCCTTGTCCTTCCGTTTTCACTATCGTGGAAAAAAAAGAAGAAAATCTTGATGGATATTATATCTTGAGCGACAGCAAGGGAAATCGCATCAAAATTGAATATTTTTATTCTAGTTCAGGTGCAAGTGTTCTCTACGATGCTCAGGAGTGGTTGACCTGGAATGATATGCGCGAAAAAGAAAAACTTTCTCGTAAGCAGAGAAAAATCGAGCAGCTCGAAGGTCATGTTGAACTTCTGAAAGATATCTTGATTAAGCAGGGGGCTCGCATTGTCACAGAAGCACAAGCTGAAGATTTAGGTCTTAAGTAACAAAACGAAAAGGCACACTCAAATGAGTGTGTCCTTTTCGTTATTTTTAATTAATTTATACAATTAAACAAATATAAAGCTACTTTATTTTGCTCTGTTGATTCCATTTCCATAAGTTTAGCCATTGCAAACATTACAAGTTTATATTTTGCAAAGTTTATTAAAGTAGTCCTATATTCTTCATCAATTTCTTTTAGTTTTTTATCGAATTTTTCATAATTTTCTTTCGTGTTATATATAAGTCCTGACCATTTACTTTGGCTCATACATATTGCCAGTCTTAATTTATCTTTTATATCCATATCATTTATCATATTTATTAAATATTCAACTTTTTCGTTTTCCATATTCTAATTACCTCCATATTAAAATCTTGTATCGTTTTTCTTTCTATTATTTTTAGCTTTATTTATTTCGTCTTTTGGTTTTACTTTTCTAGCTATATTATTTGCAATCTCATTTTCATCGTCAGTAAATATTCCATTTTTATATAAGTCATCACTAACAATTTTATAATTATTATCTTTGTCATAGCAAATTCTTTTGTGGAAATGCCTCATAATACTATGCCAAAATTCTTTAAATTTGTGTAACTGAGCCTTTATGCTTTCTTTTTCTTCTCGTAGTTTGTTAATAATTTTATCTTTAGCAGATAATTCACCTTTTAAATTATAAATTTCTTTATCTTTTTCTTCTATTTGATATTTAAGTGAATAATTTTCTTTTTCTATTTTAAAAGCACTATTTTCAAAATCTCTAATAGCTATACTTAAATCATTAACACTTCTAACTGTTTTGGTGGTATCTTTTACATCTTTGGTAAAATCTTTGATTTCCTGTACATCCTCATTCGAAATAACCATATTATTTTTATTGAACTTAACAGGTTTTAAATTATCTAATATTTGATTAATATCTTTTGTTGTATTATCAAGTTTATTAGTTTGTTTATTAGCTTTATCCAGTTTTTTCTCTTTTTCAGCAAGTTGTTTTTTTATATTTGTATAATTACTCATATCTTTAACATTTATATCTTGATTTCTGCCTTTTTGTTTTTCTTTTAATTTAATATCCATACTATAAAATTTATTAAAAGACTTTATACAAGCATTTCTCATTTTATCTTGAATTTTAGTTAATGATTCCTTTGTAAATAGTTGTGATTTTCCAACTTGTTTTTTCATTCCTCTAGTACAATTTTCTATTATAGGTACACCTACAATGTGCATATGAGGAGATGTTTCATCAAAGTGAATAGTAGCATTTGCTATTTTAAAAGTTGGTAGTATCTTAACTAGGTCATTTACTTGTTCATTATATACATCAATCATTTTTAGTCTGTAATCTTTGTCTTTATCTTTCCAAAACTCCATATCTCCAAGTTCAACTATAATTTCACAAGCAAGGTCATTTTGAGATTCATTTATTTTCATAAAATAGTTATCTATTTTTCTATCATTTCTAGTTTGCCTATTATTGTATTCTATACGAGCTTCTTCAAATTCTTCCAAATATAAATCTTTAACATCGTTTACAATATCATTTGTACCACGAATTACTCTAATCAAATCTTTCTCATTATCATAATCTCTTAAGTTATGCTTATTAACTTTTGATGGAGTATTTGCATTTTGAATAGCATTATTTGATAAAGAAGTAGTTCCAGATACATTTCCTTTAGCAACTTTTTTTGCTGATTTACTTTTGTTTTTATCACTTCCTAAATGAAATGAATAAGCTAATTGTTGTTCCATAAAAGCACCTCCTTTGAAATTTCTTCGTAGCATAGGACTTTGGCTCTGCCATAAGTCCTAACCCCCTATGAGTTATGACATACTATCATAACTCGGGGGCTCTGCGAGGCAATAAAATTTATTTTACACAAATAAATTTTATTCAAATTAACTATCGCCACTTTCATTTTTATTTCATAAAAACAAAACGTGCTACGTTAATTTTTTTCTTCAGCATTATCTTCGCAGAACTTTACTGGCTTAACACCTACTGAAATAGTAGTGGTATCTTTTGAGTAAATTACAGTAGTGTTAGTTTCATCTGGAATATAATCAAATGCAGAGTCAATTTCTTGCATTTGAAATTTATCTTCTTCACGAATATAAATTATTCCAAATTCATAAGTTTTCATTTTGCAATCTGGATCTAATTTATAATAATCTTTTAAAGGGAATACTCTAACAATAGCACTATTATCTTCAATAAAGTTAAAATAAAACATTTGCTTATCTAAATAATATGTTGCTTCAGTATAACCAACATCATAGTATTGTCTTAATCTCATAATTACTTCTCCAAATTCTTTTTCAGATAAGTAATTGCTAAATCTTATATTACCAACTACATTACCAAATATAGCTGGTTTAATAGTATCAATATAGCCTTTATCAAACAGTTCTTGACAAGGTTTGCAAATTGAATCTCTAAAATTGATTTGATTAACTACTATCTCTGTACCAACTAAAGATAATTCTATATCATCGACATATTTCATTATAAGTTCAGCTTGTTCTTCTCGTGTATAATCTTTCCAAGTTCTAGTTCTTGCTTGATATTCTTTATCTAATTTAATCTTGTTAATAAAATCAATATCTCTTTTTAGTAAAATATCTTTTGGTGTAAATCTTAATTCTTCTACACTATCAGTAGTATCTAGTTTAGTTTCTAATTCTGTAATCGCTTTTTCAACAATTTTCTTTTCTTCGTTATATTCTTTTAATTCAAAAACACCATTAATATATGCTTTTTTAATTCTTTCAAGCTTATTTCTCTGATTATTTATTTCTTTTTCTAATTGCTCTTTTGGCTCATCAAATTTTTGCTTTATCATAGGCAAGAAGAATTGATTTACAACTGAATCATATTGTACTAATTCTTCTATAAATTGGCTAAAATAGTCATTTATAACTTTTTCTTTAAATTCAATTTTACAATCATTACAATAATAGTAGTAGTAAGTGTTATTATTTTTCTTTGTAGTTGCTTTACCACCTAAAATGCGATTACATTTCGGACATTTTAGTTTTTGTAAATATAGATATGTTAAAGTTCTTTTATAACTTCTAGAATTTTTCTTTTTCTGCACTTGGCATTCTTCCCACATTTCTTTTGATATAATTGCTGGTGCAACATCTTCATAATATGTAGGATGTTTTGTTCTTTTTCCGTGAATGAAATCTCCTTTATATATTTCATTTTCTAAAATAGAAAATATGGTTGCATCTCTCCAATTTTCTCTACCTAAAACCTTTTCACTATTGAATAAATTACTTATTTTTTGATAAGAATATCCCTCATAATATAGATTAAATATTCTAACTACAATATCTTTAGTAGAATAATCTATCACTAGTTTTTTATCTTCTCGTTTGTATCCTAATGGAGCTTTATGTGGTATATGTCCTTGTTTTATTGCTCCTGCCAATCCTATTTTTGTTCTTTCACTTGTTCTTTCTATTTCATTCTGGCTAACACTCATAAGTAATCTTGAAATCATTTTTCCATTTGCAGTTGTTGTATTTACTTCATCATTTGCACAATCTAAATATGCATCGTTTTCATCTAAAAAGGTTATTAGATTTTCCCAATCATAAATACTTCTTGTTATTCTATCTAGCTTTAAAGCAATTATAGTATTTATCTTTTTAGATTTAATATCTTCTTTTAATCTTTCAAACTCTGGTCTATGATTACCAGTCTTTGCACTTATTCCTGCATCTTGATAATAGTCAATAACTTCATAACCTTTAAATTTACAAAAAGCTTCTAATCTTTCTTTTTGCTCTGGTAAACTAAATCCTTCTCTTGCTTGATCTTCAGTAGACACCCTCATATACAAGCCACATTTTTTCTTATCTTCCTTCAATTCGCCAAACCTCCTTAACAAAAAAGAGACATCAAAAGTACATATTAGCACATTTGACATCTCTTGAATTTATTTATTGAACAATATAATTTTCTAAAAACCATATTACCAACTCCTGTTTTATAATAGACATAAGTAGTTTACGATAAGTATTATATCACAATTCTCAGAAATGTCAAATATTTACAGATTATATGCTTTTTAAATATTCTTCTAATTCAGATAACTTAATCTTTTTTGCAAGATTAGATATATATACATCATTAGAATAATTAAATATTAGAAAAGTAATATTCTTTATAATTACTCTGTGAGGCTCTATATATGAAAGGTTTGTCTTATCTATCTTTCTAATACTACCATTAATAAAAATAGGCTTTACTTTAGCAAACTCACATATAAATTCTAACCTCTGTTTTAAACTTTCCTCAAATTGCAATTCTTCTTTAATAATCTTCATTTTTAACTCCATCCCTTCTTGGATGATATTTTGCTATAAAAAAAATACCATCCTTTTCAGAATGATATTCATATCTCTGTTCTATAAGTTCGAACAGATTTAACAATGGCTGGGCTGGCTAGATTCGAACTAGCGCATGCCAGAGTCAAAGTCTGGTGCCTTACCGCTTGGCTACAGCCCAATATTTAAAATTAAATGGGGTGGAAGATGGGACTCGAACCCACGGTCTCCAGTGCCACAAACTGGCGCGTTAACCAACTACGCTACATCCACCATTGTTTACGTGCACTTTAAACCTCGAGCACATTTATTATTATAAACAATTTCCACCCTATTTGTCAACTCTTTTTACAAATTTTTTAATATTTTATGTTAGCACTATTTTTAAAACTTATTAATTATATATTATAAACCTTTTTTTATTTATTATAACTCTTTTTATTCTATTGTTCTGTACTTAAACTACTTGGATCTATTCCATATTGTTTATATAGCCATGTAGAATAATTAAAAGGTGTTAATGTCTCTGGTAATCCATAGTCAACTCCATTTGTTTCTACTCTAATAGATGTAATTTTAACTGGATTTACTGGTGTGCTAACTTCTTGTTGTGAACTACTACTTTCTTTGCTATCTTCACTTGCTTTTACTTCTACTTGTTCTATGTTATGCACTACATCCATTCCTTCTATTACTTTACCAAAAGCTGTATAATATCCATTTAATGAAGTATTATTTTTGGTCATTATAAAGAATTGTGAACTTCCTGAATTATATGATTCTTCTTTTAATGATGATGATTGTTGTGTATAGTCATTTCTTGCCATTCCAACAACTCCTTCATCAAATTTTAATTTGTTATCTACCCCATTAGATATAAATTCACCTTTAATAGAATATTCTGTATCGCTTCCATCATCTTTTAAATCTGCAAGTGTAGCAGACCCGCTTCCAGTTCCTTGCTTATCTCCTCCTTGTATCATAAAGTCTTTTACTATTCTATGAAATGTTAAACCATCATAAAAGCCTCTATTAGCTAATGTAATAAAATTTGAAACTGTTTGTGGTGCTTTGTCTGGGTACAATTCTATTTTTACTGTGCCAAATCCCTCTACTTCCATTGTTGCAACAGGATTTTTAACTTCAGTTGTTGCATTTTTATAATATCCAAATGCTATTGCTCCTATTAATATTATTACTAAAATTAAGGCAATTATCCATATTATATTTTTTGTTTTTTTCATCTTATTTTTTCCTTTCTTAAATTAAATTATCAAAAATAAATTGTTCTTGCATTCTTTTTAATGATTGTTTTATTGTTCTTGCTCTTACTTCTCCAATTCCATCTACTTCATCTAAGCTTTCGATGTCTGCTGCTAAAATATGTTGAAAAGATTTGAATGAATCTACTAAGTTTTCAACTATATTTGATGGCATTCTTGGAATTTTATTTAATATCCTATAACCTTTGGTATAAACAGCGACTTCATCATAATTATCAAAATTTCCATATCCTAATAATTTAGCAATTACTGTTTCTTTTGATAAATCTTCATAGCTTAATTCTTCTAAGCTTTCTATTATTTTTTCTACTGTTCTTTTTTTCTTTGTTGGTACTATGTAATCTTTTATTATTAGTTCTTCTTCTTTTTCAAGACCACCTATTAATTCCTCTAATTGCATTTTTACTAGTCTACCATCATCGCCTAATTCATATATTTGTCTTTGTATTTCTTCCACTATTTTCATAACCATTTCGGCTCTTTGTATAGCTACAATTACATTTTCTAGTGTAACTATATCATTAAATTCATATTCATTTAATATGTTTAATTTATTATCAAACACTTTCTTATATTTTTCTAATGTTTGTATAGCTTGATTTGCTTTATTTAATACTGCTTCTGTGTTTTCTAATATATATCTGTCATTTCCTTTAAAAATAGTTATAATGCTTCTTCTTTGAGATATGCTAATTACTAACTCCCCTGTTTGTTTTGCTGTTCTTTCTGCCGTTCTATGTCTTGTCCCTGTTTCTAATGTTGTAATTTCATGAGATGGTATTAGTTGTGCATTGGCATATAATATTCTTTTTAAATCTCCACTCAAGACAATTGCTCCATCCATTTTAGCAAGTTCATATAATTTAGATGATGTATATTCTTCATTAATTGTAAAACCACCATCAACAACTTCTTTTAATACTTCATTGTTATCAGTTATTAATAGTAATGCTCCTGTTCTTGCTCTTAATATATTTTCTAGTCCATCTCGTATAGGAGTTCCTGGTGCAATCAATTTTAAAATTTCTGTAATATTATCTTCTTTGCCTTTTCTCAATGATAACTTCTCCCTTCTTCACTTTTGAGCGATTTTCTACTTGATTCCAATCTTTTTCATTGCTTCATTAATATTTCTAACGCCTATTATATCTAATTTATATTTTTCTTTCAAGTCTTTTTTATTACTTTCTGGAATAATGCAACTTTTAAATCCTAATTTTTCTGCTTCTTTTAATCTTTTTTCTATTAAATTAATTCTTCTAATTTCTCCTGTTAAGCCTACTTCTCCTATTATTATCATATCTTTTGGAATTGCTATATTTTTAAAGCTTGATGCTGTAGCCATCATAATCCCTAAATCAATTGATGGTTCATTTATTTTTAATCCTCCTACTACATTTAAGTATACATCTTGTGAGCCAAGCATTAAACCTGCCTTTTTTTCTAATACTGCTATTAATAGAGATAATCTATTATAATCAATTCCATTTGCTGTTCTTTTTGGATATCCAAATACTGTTTGTGAAGTTAATGCTTGTATTTCTACTAAAATTGGTCTTGTTCCTTCTATACTTGATACTATACACGAACCAGCTGGATTATCATCTCTCTCAGATATTAATATGTCTGATGGATTTGTTATTTCGCACATTCCTTTTTCTTGCATTTCAAACATTCCGATTTCATTTGTTGAACCAAATCTATTTTTTACTCCTCTTAATATTCTATATGAAAAGTATCTTTCTCCTTCTAAATATAATACTGTATCTACCATATGTTCTAAAACTCTTGGTCCTGCAATATTTCCTTCTTTTGTAACATGCCCTATAATTATAGTTGTAATTGCTCTCGATTTACATACTCTCATAACTTGTCCGTGTAATTTCTCTTACTTGACTAACACTTCCGGCTGCTGCTGTTATTTCATCTGAATACATAGTTTGAATAGAATCAATAATAACTAATTTAGGATTAACATTAATAATTGCTTGGTTTACTATATCTATATCTGTTTCTCCTAAAAATAAAATATCTTCATTATTAATTCCTAGCCTATCAGCTCTTAGTTTGATTTGTTCTGCTGATTCTTCTCCTGAAACATATAAAACTTTTCCGTCTCCCTTAATTTTATCACATATTTGTAGGATTAGTGTTGATTTTCCTATTCCTGGTTCTCCTCCAAGTAAAATTAGAGAACCTTTTACTAACCCTCCTCCTAAGACTCTATCTAATTCATTAAAACCAGTATGTATTCTTAAAGTTTCTTTTGCTTCATAAGAATTTAATTTTTGAGGAGTACTTGCTTTTTTATCAACTATATCTTTGTTTTTAGTTTCTACTATTTTTTGTTCATAAAAACTATTCCAACTATTACATGCTGGACACTTGCCAAGCCATTTACTTGATTCATTTCCACATTCACTACAAACAAATACAGTTTTACTTTTTGCCATTTTCCCTTTTAGATGTTTTCTATTTTACTAAAAACATCCTTATTCCTCCTTTCTTTTTATGCTTATATTGTTTTTTATTTTTCCTAATATATAACAAAAAAAGTATAGCATACTTTTTTTCATTACGCTATACTTTTATTTTAATTCATAAAAAATTTACAATCACATATATTACAAAATTTACGAATTATTTTTTCTTTCCAAATCTTATTTCTTTAAATAAAAGATCGTGAACTTTTTCCCATGTTACTTCTTGGTGTAAAAATTCGTTTATTTCATCTTCTACTTTTTGTTGATATGGCGTTAATTCTACTTTAATTTCTTTGTTCCAGTCTATTTCTTGTAACCAAAAAGCTTTAAACTTATTCCAAAATCCAACTTTTACTGGTAAATTATTATTTCTTATTGTTCCTGCATTTTGAATGTTTTCTGCTGTATTCTCTACTGCATTTTCTACTTGATTATTAAATGCAACTCCTCCAAAAACTCCATCTATCTTTGTTTCTTGACCTAAATCTGCCATTTCTATTCCTCCTTTGTATTTATTTCATAATGTTAATTTATTTATACTATATTTTTAAATTATATTCAAGTATTTTTATGCTTTTTCATATTAAATCTTTATTACATAATTGTTACATTTTTGTTACATTTTACATTTCTACTAAAATGTGTTCTTTTGTGCCTTCTATACATTTTACTTTTATTATTTGATTTTCAATTTTTATATCTTTTACATTTTCTTCTGATAGGTATGCTAACAAATAATTTTTAGTATGTCCTTTATAATAGTTATCTTTCTTTTCTTCGAATAACACTTCTACTGTTTTTCCAACATATTTTTTATTATAACTTTTTTCATTTTCATCTGATAGCCCTATTAATTTATGGCTTCTTTCTTCTTTTTTTGCTCCATCAATTTGTTGTTTCATTTGTGCTGCTTTTGTTCCTTTTCTAGGAGAATATTTAAATATATGCATTTTATAAAATTTAATTTCTTTTAGAAACTCATATGTTTCGTTAAATTCTTCTTCTGTCTCTCCTGGAAATCCTACTATTATATCTGTTGTTAGTATAACATCTTCATAATATTTTCTTAAACATTCTACTATATTTCTAAATTGTTGTGTTGTATATCTTCTATTCATTCTTTTCAAAGTTTCATCACATCCACTTTGCAAAGAAAGGTGAAAATGATGACATACCTTTTCTAGTTTTATAAGTCTTTTCATAAACTCTTCATTTATTAGTAATGGTTCAATTGATCCTAATCTGATTCTTTCAATTCCTTCAATTTTGTTTATTTCTTCTAATAAATCAATTAATTTATATTCTGTTTTAAAATCTTTTCCATATGATGCTACATGTATTCCTGTTATTACAACTTCCTTTATTCCTTCTTCTGCAACTTTTCTAATTTCAGCTAAAACATTTTCTGGCTTTCTACTTCTTACTCTTCCTCGTGCATATGGAATAATACAATAAGAGCAAAATCTATCACATCCATCTTGTACTTTAATAACAGCTCTTGTTTTTTCTGTATATGTAACATTTCCAAAATCAACAAATTCTCTTTGTTGCATTACATCTTCTATGTTTATTTTTTCTTGATTTTTTATATAATCTTCTACATGTTCTACAATTTCGCCTTTTTCATTATTTCCTAAAATTAAATCTATTTCTTTTATCTTTTCTAATTCTTTTTTCGCCACTTGTGCATAACATCCACATGCTACTACAATTGATTTTGAATTTAATTCTTTAACTCTTCTAAGCATCTGTCTTGATTTTCTATCTGACATGTTTGTTACTGTACATGTATTGATAATATATATATCTGCTTTTTCATGATTTTCTACTATTTTATATCCATTTTCTATAAATTTTTGAATCATTGCATTTGTTTCATATTGATTTACTTTGCACCCGTAATGTAATAAACGCTACTTTTTCTTTTGATTGCTCTATTTTATTTTCCATTTTTTTCTCTCTTTCTTGAAATAAATTTATAAAATGTCGCATGAGTAAGTCTCTTGCGACATTTCTTTATCTTCTTGCTTTTCCTTCTAAAGCATCTAAATTATCTAGTGCTTTTCCTGTTCCTAATGCTACACATGATACTGTATCTTGGGCTATCATAACATTTATTCCTGTTTTTTCTTGTAATAATTTGTCTAGTCCATCTACTAAGCATCCTCCACCTGTCATATAAATTCCTTTGTCACTAATATCTGCTGCTAACTCTGGTGGTGTTCTTTCTAAAACTGAATGAACAGCTTCTACAATCATCATTGCAGGTTCTATTAATGCTTCTAACATTTCACTTGAACGTACTTTTAATGTACTTGGTAATCCTGTACCTAAGTCTCTTCCTCGTATTTCCATTTCTGTATCTTGTATTTTTGGAAATACACATCCAATATTAACTTTTAAATCTTCTGCTGTTCTTTCTCCTATTATAATGTTATATTTTTTCTTTATATATTTTACAATATATTCATCAAATTTATCTCCAGCAACTTTTAATGAAGTACTTACTACTGAACCTCCTAAAGAAATAACTGCTATGTCTGTTGTTCCTCCACCAATATCTACTACCATATTTCCACATGGTTTTGAAATATCTATTCCTGCTCCTATTGCTGCTGCTATTGGTTCTTCTATTAAATATACTTTTCTTGCTCCTGCTTGTGATGCTGCATCAATAACGGCCTTTTTTTCTACTTCTGTTACTTGTGAAGGAATACATATCATAATTCTTGGTGCAAATATAAATTTTCCACATATTTTATTAATAAAATATTTTAACATTTTTTCTGTTACTGTATAATCTGATATTACACCATCTCTTAAAGGTCTTGTTGCTATTATATTTCCAGGTGTTCTTCCGAAGCATTCTTCTTGCTTCTTGTCCTACTGCTAATACTTCTCCTGTGTTATTGTCTACTGCCACAACAGATGGTTCTCTTAATACTATTCCTTTACCTTTTACATAGGCAATTACTGTTGCAGTTCCTAAATCAATACCAATATCTTGTCCTAACCCCATTTTAAACATGCTTTTTTCCTCACAATCTTTTTTTGTTTCTTTTTCGTTACAAATATATTACGATTATATTACAATACCTTTAATTTATCAACCCTTTTCATTGAATTTTTTTATTTTTTATATTATAATGTTTAATGTCAAATATATTTATTGGAGGCAAATATGAAGCAATATGAATTTATATCAAAGAATGAAGCTGATACAAAACAATTAGCAAAAAAATTAGCAGCAAAATTAAAACCAAAAGATGTTGTTGTTTTAACTGGTGAACTAGGATCTGGAAAGACAAAATTTACAGAAGGTTTTTTGTCTTATTTTGGTTTAGAAAATGAAATATCTAGTCCTACATTCACTATAGTAAATGAATATAAAAAAAATGATCTTAATATTTATCATTTTGATGTATATAGATTAAGCGATTCTTCTGAATTTTACGAAATAGGTGGCGAAGAATATTTTGAAAATGGTATCTGTTTAATTGAATGGGGAGAATTAATTGAAGATGCTTTACCTAATGATTATATTCATATTACTTTTAAAAAAGATGATAAAAATGAAAATAATAGAATTTTAATAATTGAATCAAAGGAGGATTTATTTTGAAAATATTAAGTATTGATACGGCAAGTGATGTATGTGGAGTTTCTATTTTAGAAGATAAAAAATCTATTATAAGTCTTGATACTAATACAGGACGAACACATTCTGAAAATTTAATGCCTATGATTGAAAATGCTTTTAACCAAACTAATTTAAGTTTAAATGATATAGAGTTAATAACTTGTGATATAGGTCCAGGTTCTTTTACTGGTTTACGAATTGGTATTGCAACTACAAAAGCTTTTTGTGATTTTTCATCAATTCCATGTGTTGGAATCAGTTCTTTAACATCTCTAGCATATAATGTTTTAGAAAATATAAAAGACAATGATGTAGTATGCAGCATTATTGATTGTAAAAATAATAATTGCTATTTTGCATTATACGAAAAGAAAAATGAAACTTTCGAAATTCTTATAGAACCTCAAGCAGAAAGTGTTAATTCTTGTTTAGCTATCTTAAAAAGTTATTGTGAAGATACGTTAGCAAACTCTTCTATTTATTTTGTTGGAAATGGATCTGAAATTTATAAAGACGAAATTAAATCAACCTTTTCTGAAGCTGAATTTTTTTCTCATGAGTTTAATATTTTAAATTCTATTTCATTAGGTATTGCAGGATTTGAAAAATCAAAACTAGGAATTAATTCAGAAGAAATATTGCCATTATATTTAAAAAAGCCTCAAGCTCAAAGGCAATTGGAAGAAAGAGAACATAAATAAAATAATTATTATTTTATATTTGAAAGGATATTTTATATGGCAATTAAAATAGAAAAAATGAATTTAAATCATTTAAATGAATTGCAGGAAATTCTTATTTCTGACTTTGATGACTTTTGGAGTTTTTCAACATTAAAAGAAGAAGTAGAAAATGAGAATTCTAGCTACATTATAGGAAAAATCAATAATGAAATTATTGGCTTTGCTGGACTAAAAAAAATTTTTGATCAAGCTGATATTATGAATATAGTAATAAAAAAAACTTATAGAAACCAAGGTATTGGCACTTTACTTTTAGAAAATTTAATTTTACTTGCTAAAGACTTAAATATATCCACCCTTTTTTTAGAAGTTAATGAACAAAACAAACCGGCAATTCACTTATACGAAAAACTTGGATTTGAAAAATTAGGTGTTAGAAAAAAATATTACAACAATAATAATGGAATTATAATGAAAAAAAATCTTAAATAACTTTCTTGTAATTAATTAATCAATTAATTAATTTTTAATAATAATAATTTAAGGTGTAATATATTATTTTATTAA
>OGJH01000963.1_pt1 | contig 29397 bp, 27 predicted proteins | sample 1572021 | NCBI WGS metagenome assembly OGJH01 (sample SAMEA2582098, study PRJEB24529) | metagenome | biome: Human gut stool | place: China | collected 2011
GGCGACCACCGAGATCTACACTCTTTCCCTACACGACGCTCTTCCGATCTGCCTTTGCCACATCTTCGACTATTTTTACTTGAGTGCAGCGAGCAGGGCGTCAACGCGGTCGGTCTTTTCCCACGTCACGCCGAGGTCCTCGCGGCCCATGTGACCGTAAGCGGCAAGCTGGCGGTAGATGGGACGGCGCAGGTCGAGGTCGCGGATGATAGCGGTCGGGCGCAGATCGAAGACCTTCTCGACGGCCTCTTCGAGCTTGCCGTCATCGACCTTGCCGGTGCCGAACGTCTCAACGAGCACGCTCACGGGATGCGCAACGCCGATGGCGTAGGCGAGCTGGACCTGGCACTTGTCGGCAAGGCCCGCGGCCACAATGTTCTTAGCGACATAGCGCGCAGCGTAAGCGGCAGAGCGGTCGACCTTCGTCGGATCCTTGCCGGAGAATGCGCCGCCGCCGTGCGGGGCGCTGCCGCCGTAGGTGTCCACGATGATCTTGCGGCCGGTCAGGCCGCTGTCGCCCTGCGGGCCGCCGATGACGAAGCGGCCGGTCGGGTTAACATAAATCTTGGTATTCTCGTCCATCAGCTCCGCGGGAACGGTCGGCTTGATGACAAGCTCGATCATGTCCTTGCGGATCTGCTCAAGCGTCGCCTCCGGCGCGTGCTGGGTGGAGAGGACGACCGTGTCGACGCGGACGGGCTTACCGTTTTCGTCGTACTCGACCGTCACCTGCGTCTTGCCGTCGGGACGGAGATAGTCGACAAGGCCCTGCTTGCGCACGTCGGTCAGCTTCTTTGCCATCTTATGGGAAAGGGAGATCGCGAGCGGCATGAGCTCAGGGGTCTCGGTGCAGGCGTAGCCGAACATCATGCCCTGGTCGCCCGCGCCGTTGTCGAGCTCACTCGCGCCGCTTTCCTTATTTTCAAAGGAGTTGTCGACGCCCATCGCGATATCGCCGCTCTGCTCGTCGATGTTCGTGATAACGCCGCAGGTGTCACAGTCAAAGCCGTACTTCGCGCGGTCGTAGCCGATGTCGCGGATCACGTCGCGCGCGATCTTCGGGATGTCGACATAGCAGCTCGTGGTGATCTCGCCCATGATGTGGACAAGGCCGGTGGAAACGGTCGTCTCGCAGGCCACGCGGCCGTTGGGGTCTTTTTCAAGGATCGCGTCGAGCACCGCGTCGGAGATCTGGTCGCAGATCTTGTCGGGATGCCCCTCGGTGACGGATTCGGAGGTGAATAAACGTTTTGCCATGGTTCTTTTTCTTCCTTTCTCGTTGTTGGGAAAAACAAAAAATACTCTGTCGAACCGACAGAGTATCGCGCTTTCTGCTCTTCCTCATCTTTCGATTCGTTCGTCGGATTTGGCACCTTGCCTCTTCGGGCAGGTTGTCGTGGTGTCATAGGGCCGATCCCTCAACCACTCTCGATGAAGTATTCACTTATGGCTTTCGCCGAATCGTATTCTACCATGTTTGTGCGTTTTGTCAAGTGACATTTCCCCAAAAACGTCCAAATCGGCGCAAAATGCGGTGCTCTTGCAATTTTTGAAAAAAAGTGCTATATTGAGGAAACTTTGCACACAAAATCTATTCGACAGGAACTCGTTTGCGATGGTCTTCAGCAGTGTCAGCTTTCTTGTTTTCTTTCTTCCCTGCCTGCTCGTTCTTTATTTTATGGTGCCGCGCCGGTACCGCGGGGCACGGAATTTCATCCTGCTCGCGTTCAGCCTCGCCTTCTACGCCTGCGGCGGGCCGAAGTTTTTGCTGCTCATGCTGCTCTCCATCGTCATCAATTACTGCTGCGGGCTCCTCGCGGGGCCAAAGCACCGCCCCGCCGTCCGAAAGGCAGGCGTGACACTCGCAGCCGTGCTGGGGCTCGGGCTTCTCGGCTGGTTCAAGTACGCGGGCTTTTTCGGTGAGATGCTCCACGCCCTGATGCCCTTTATCCCCGTGCCGCAGGTCACGCTGCCCATCGGCATCTCATTTTTTACCTTCCAGGGTCTCAGCTATGTGATCGACGTTTTCCGCGATGACGCCGCCGTGCAGAGAAGCCCTCTCAAGCTCGCACTCTATATCTCGTTTTTCCCCCAGCTCGTCGCCGGTCCCATCGTACGCTACACCACGGTCGCAGACGAGATCGACGAGCGGCACGAGTCCGTTTCCGAATTCTCCGCGGGCGCGGTGCGCTTTCTCTTCGGCCTTGCCAAGAAAATGCTGCTCGCCAACGCTGTCGCGCAGATCGCCGACGCCGCCTTTTCCGCCGTCTCCCCCTCGGTGGCCCTTGCGTGGCTCGGCGCCGTCGCCTACACGTTTCAGATCTACTTCGACTTTTCCGCCTATTCCGACATGGCCATCGGCCTTGGCCGGATGTTCGGCTTCCACTTTCTTGAAAACTTCAACTATCCCTATGTCTCCCGCAGCGTCACCGAGTTCTGGCGGCGCTGGCATATCTCGCTCTCCACGTGGTTCCGCGACTATGTCTACATTCCCCTCGGCGGCAACCGCTGCTCCCGCGCGCGCAATATTCTGAACCTCTTTCTCGTCTGGGCGCTCACAGGCCTCTGGCACGGAGCCAACTGGACATTCATCGCGTGGGGCCTGTGGTTCTTTGTGCTGCTCATCGGCGAAAAGTTTCTCTGGGGTAAGGCGCTCTCGCGCCTTCCGTCTCTTTTGCAGCATGTCTACGCCATGCTGCTCGTCATTTTGAGCTGGGTGCTCTTCCGCGCGGACGATATCGGCGCTGCGCTGTGCTACATGGCCGCGATGTTCGGCCGCGCCCCCGCCCTCTGCGACAGCCGCGCCGTGTACTACGCGCTTGAATTCTGGCCGGAGCTGCTGCTCTGCTGTATTGCTGCCCTGCCGGTCAAAAACCTGCTCGAAACGGCGCTTGAAAAGCGTAACAGCAAGCTCTCCCGCGGCATCCTCATCGTGGGGCCGAAGCTCGCCTCCCTCGCACTGCTCGCGCTTTCCTACTGCAGGCTCGTCACGGGCTCGTTCAATCCCTTTATCTATTTCCGCTTCTGAAAAAGGAGGTGTCTGCGCATGAAACGTATCTGTGAATGGGCGATGGCCTTGCTCTTTTCCGGCGTGCTGCTCGTCCTGATGGCTGCGACCATCCTGCTGCCGAAAAACCGCTACTCCTACTACGAAAACCGCAACCTCTCCGCCTTTCCCGAGATCACGGCGGAATCGGTCCTCAGCGGTCAGGTCTTCGACGACCTCGAGACCCTGTTCTGCGACTACGCCGCCTGGCGAACTCCCGCGCTCAAGGCCGTCACATGGGCCGATCTGAACGTTTTCCGCCGTCCCGTGGTCAACGAGACTGTCGTCACGGACGATGTCCTGCTGCCGCAGCTTTACGATCCCGCCATGAGCGATGACGACATCCGCGCGCAGGCAAAGCTCGTCGCGGAGGACAACGCCGCGCTGCAAAAGCAGGTCGAATCCTACGGCGGGCATTACTGCTATGTCGCCGTTCCGTGCCAGTATGTCTACTATGAGGACAGCTACCCCGCCTATCTCACGAACCGCTCGCGCTATACCGACCTTGAGCTCTCCGCACTGACGGAGGAGATGAACGCGCAGGGCGTGTGCTTCCTCGACATGGGCCCCGTCTTCGACTCGCTCGGCCATCCGCCCGAGTTCAGCTCGCGGGTGGACAACCACTACGGTCTTCTTGGCGCGTATGAGACCTACCGTGCCGCCGTGCAGAAGCTAAACGGCGACTATGGCCTCGCGCTCTCCTTCCCCGAAGAGGGCACGGATGTGACGTTTTCCGCGCTGCCTAACCCCTATATGGGCTCGCGCACGCGCAAGCTTCTGGGGCTGCGCGGCGATGATGAAAAGCTGCTCACCGCCGCCTTCCGCGAGGATATCCCCTTCACCCGCCTTGACAACTGGCAGGAGGTGGCCTCCGCGGTCTACGCCCTTCCCGCCACCGAGGATGAAGCCCTGACCTACGGCCTCTACATGGGCGGCGACATCGCCGAGACGTGCATCCGCACGGACCGCTCCTCGCTCCCCACCGCCCTCATCTTCGGCGACAGCTTCACCAACGCCGTGGAGAGCCTCGCCTATTACAGCTTCGACGAGATGCGCTCTGTCGACCTGCGGCACTATAAGACGCAGAGCATCAGCGACTATATCGCCGCCTATCAGCCCGACGTCGTCATCTGCATCCGCGATTACGAGGCGCTCCTCTCGCGCAGCGACAACGGCGGCCTCTCCTGACTTCAAGCAAGGAGGTCTTTTATGACCGTCTCCCTTTCCGATCATTTTACGTATCAAAAGCTGCTGCGCTTTGTCGCGCCCAGCATTTTGATGATGATCATCACCTCTATTTACAGCATTGTCGACGGCTTTTTCGTCTCGAACTTCGTCGGCAAAAATTCGTTTGCCGCGCTGAACCTCATCTTTCCCGTCATCATGGCGCTCGCCGCCGTCGGCTTTATGATCGGCACGGGCGGCAGCGCGCTCATCGCCAAAACGCTCGGCGAGGGCAAGCCCAGGAAAGCGAACGAGATCTTCTCCATGCTCGTCATCGTGCTTGCCGCCGGCGGCGCGATTTTAAGCGGCGTGTGCATCGTTTTCCTGCGCCCCATCTCGTTTGCCGTCGGCGCGACGGACCTGACGATCGACGACTGCGTGCTCTATGGGCGCGTACTGCTGGCTGCTCTCCCTTTTTTCATGCTGCAAAACAGCTTCCAGAGCTTTTTGGCCACGGCGGAAAAGCCGCACTTTGGCCTGCGCGTGACGGTGTTCGCGGGGCTGACGAACATGGTACTCGATTTTCTGCTCGTCTACGTGTTCCCGTTCGGCCTTCTCGGCGCGGCGCTCGCCACGGCGTTTTCGCAGATCGTCGGCGCGCTCATCCCGCTTGTCTACTTTCTCCGCCCGAATGATTCGCCGCTGTGCCTCACGCGCCCGCGCTTTGATTTCCGCGCCCTTGGCAAGGCCTGCTACAACGGCTCGAGCGAGATGGTCAGCAACCTTTCGACCTCGCTCGTCGGCGTACTCTATAACGTGCAGCTCATGGCGATCGCCAAGGAAAACGGCGTGAATGCCTACGGTGTTCTGATGTACGTGAGCTTCATCTTCATGGCGTTTTTCTTCGGCTATTCCATCGCCGTCACGCCCGTCGTCGGCTATCACTACGGCGCGCAGAACCACGCCGAGCTCAAGAGCCTCCTCAAAAAGAGCCTGACCGTCACACTCATCACGAGCCTTGCGATGACGGCCTCGTCCATCCTGCTGGCAAACCCCATCGCACATCTTTTCGTCGGCTACGACGCGGAGCTGTGCGGCATGACGGTCAACGCGCTGCGCATCTACGCGCTCTCATTCCTCGTCTGCGGTTTCAATATTTTCGGTTCAGCGTTTTTCACGGGGCTCAACAATGGCACAGCCAGCGCGCTCATTTCGTTCCTGCGCACGCTCGTCATTCAGGTCGCCGCGGTGCTTCTTTTGCCAAAACTTCTCGGCATCAACGGCATCTGGCTCGCCATCACCGCGGCCGAAGCGCTCACACTGATCGTCACTGCCGCGCTCTTCCTCGCGGGGCGCAGAAAGTATCACTACGTCTGACGGTTTTTCATGCGTAATACCGGAAGCGGTGGACTTCCTCGCGCTCTTCTGATAGAATTTATTTAGAGACAGCGTGAGATAAATCGAGATCTGATGGAGCATTAGAAGTGGAAATCAGAAAAGTAAATGAAAATAAAAAGCAATTCCTCACACTTCTGCTGTTGGCAGACGAGCAGGAAGATATGGTCGACCGCTATCTCGAAAAAGGCGCAATGTACGTTCTTGACGACTGCGGTGTGAAGGCAGAATGTGTTGTCACAGATGAAGGTGACGGAATCCTTGAAATCAAGAATATTGCAGTTGATCCGAGGCATCACGGAACGGGATATGGCAAAGCACTGATTGATTTTCTTGCCAGTAAATATGCAGATGAATATTCTGTTTTGCAGGTTGGAACAGGGGACAGTCCATTGACGATACCCTTTTATGAAAAATGCGGATTTATCCGTTCTCACAAGGTTCAGAATTTTTTTACCGACAATTATGACCACCCCATTTATGAGGGCGGCGTACAGCTAATAGATATGATATATTTACAAAGGCATATATAAATTTCGGCTCGCCAACCTGAAAACACCCTACCCGCGCCTCCGTATGCCGCAGCCATACGGAGGCGCGGCTGTTTTTTACCGGCAGGCCCGCGTGCAAGACACATTTTTAGTCATATTTTATCCGTTTCCCTCTTGACATCTCATATTGTTGTGATATTATTTTGATATCAAGTTTGGAGGTGCTTTTTATGGAAGAAAAGATCATCACCGGTCACAAAAACGGCATGCTCGTGCTGCTGCTCGAGCTTGTTCTCTACATCGCCGCGGTCGTTTTTCTGATCGTCGGCATCAATGCGGGCTTTCTGCCCCTTGTCGTCCTTTGCGTCATCCTGCTGTTGCTCGGCTGGATCCCGCTGTGCGGCCTGCGCGTCCTCAAGCCGCAGGAGGCGCTGGTGCTGACGCTGTTCGGCAAGTACATCGGCACACTCAAGGGCGAGGGCTTCTACTTCGTCAATCCCTTCTGCTCGTCGTTCAACCCCGCCGCCAAGACGAAGCTCAACCAGTCCGGCGACGTGGACGGTGGCCACAAGGGCGCCAATCTTCTTGTCGCCATGCAGGGATCGTCCGCCGCGGTCGAGGTGGGCGGCAGCAAGAAGATCTCCCTCAAGATCATGACGCTCAACAACGCCCGCCAGAAGATCAACGACTGCCTCGGCAACCCCGTGGAGATTGGCATCGCTGTCATGTGGCGCGTGACCGACACAGCAAAGGCCGTATTCAACGTGGATAACTACAAGGAGTACCTGTCGCTCCAGTGCGACGCGGCACTGCGCAATATCGTGCGCGTCTATCCCTACGACGTCGCTCCGAATGTCGACACCACGGGCGACGGTCAGGCCGACGAGGGCAGCCTGCGTGGGTCCAGCGAGGTCGTAGCCGCGCGCATCCGCGATGAAATTCAGGCCAAGGTCGCCGACGCGGGCCTTGAGATCATCGAAGCGCGCATCACCTACCTCGCCTATGCGCCCGAGATTGCGGCCGTCATGCTCCAGCGCCAGCAGGCCAGCGCCATCATCGACGCGCGCAAGATGATCGTCGACGGCGCGGTCGGCATGGTCGAAATGGCGCTTGAGCGTCTGGCGGAAAAGGGCACAGTCGAGCTCGACGAGGAACGCAAGGCAGCCATGGTATCGAACCTGCTGGTGGTGCTCTGCGGCAACCACGACGCCCAGCCCGTCGTCAACTCCGGAAGCCTCTATTAAGCGCGCCGCGCTACTTTTTGGGAGGCTGCCATGAACGACAACGCCAAAAAGCAGGTGCCCCTGCGCCTGTCCCCCAAGCTCTACGCCGCCATCGCCGCCTGGGCAGAGGACGATTTCCGCTCCGTCAACGGCCAAATCGAGTATCTTTTGACCGAGTGCGTGCGCCAGCGGAAAAAGAACGGCAAATACGTCGGCGAGGAGATCGACGTTCCGCCCGAGCTCGATCTCAAGTGAACAAGTGTTAAGAATGCGGAAAGAATTCGTTTCTTTCCGCATTTCTGCTCTTCATTCCATTCAGGAATGGTCATTTGTTCAAACTTTATTGATGACTTTTCCCCGTCGCTGTGTCATAATGTTCTTAAATGTTATTTGATCGAAACGAGGTATCCCGTATTGAAAAAACTCAACCAGGCGATCGACCGCTTCTGTATCCTGCACCCGAATTTTGGCATCCCCAACCTGATGCTCTATGTCGTCATCGGCAACGTGGTGCTGGGACTTTTGTCCAACTTCTCGAACGGCAACTTTCTGAGCTTCTTCTCCTACACGCTCTCGGGTCTTCTCCACGGGCAGGTCTGGCGGCTCATCACCTTTGTCCTCATCCCTGAGAGCACAAGTCCGTTTTACCTTCTCATCACCTGCTACTTCTACTACTGGATCGGCTCGACGCTCGAGCGGCAGTGGGGTACGGCCAAGTTTACAACGTATTACCTGAGCGGCATGCTGCTCACTGTCGTCGGCGCGAGCATCGTCAGCCTGATCACGGGCTACAGCATCCCCGTCTACGGTGCAAATTATGTCAACTTTGCCATGTTCATGGCCTTTGCCCTGCTCTATCCCGACACGCAAGTGCTGCTGTTTTTCTTTTTCCCCATCCGCATGAAGTGGCTCGCGTATATCGACGTGTTCTACTTCTTCTTCGACATCGCCCGCTATATTGCCGCCGGCAGATGGTACTATTCCATCATGCCCATCGTGGCGCTTTTGAACTTCGTCATCTTCTTCTGGCCCGAGCTTACGCGCTTTTTCAAGCTTGAGCACCACCAGAGCAAGCAGGCCACACACTTCCACAACACCGTGCGCGCCCAGCAGCGTCAGGAGCAGTATCAGCAGCAGACGCAGGGCTTCCGCCACAAGTGCGCCGTGTGCGGCCGCACGGACGTGACAAATCCTGAGCTGCAGTTCCGCTATTGCAGCAAGTGCGCGGGGTATCACTGCTTCTGCTCTGACCATATTTTCAATCACGTCCACTTTACGGACGAGCAGCCATAAGCAAAGGGAGGCCATCATTATGGCATATACGAAAGAACAGGCGTGGGATTTGCTCACGCAGTACAACAAGGGTGAATTCCACTTAAAGCACGCCAACACCGTCGCCGACGTGATGCGCTGGTACGCGGAAAAGCTCGGCTACGGCGACGAGGCGGACTTCTGGGAGATCGTCGGCCTTCTCCACGACCTCGATTTTGAGATGTATCCCGACGAGCACTGCATCAAGTCGCAGGAGATCATGCGTGAAAACGGTCTCGATGAGCGCCTGATTCGCGCCACTGCCAGCCACGGCTACGGCCTGCACTTTGACGGTCTTCCCGAGCCTCAGCACGAGATGGAAAAGGTCCTCTTCGCCACCGACGAGCTCACAGGCCTGATCGGCGCGGTCGCGCTCATGCGCCCGAGTAAGAGCGTCAGCGATCTTGAGGTCAAGTCCGTCAAGAAAAAGTACAAGGACAAGAAGTTTGCCGCCGGCTGCTCGCGCGAGGTCATCGAGCGCGGCGCGGAAATGCTCGGCTGGGATCTTGACACGCTCATTGAGCAGACGATCCTCGCCATGCGTGCAAGCATTCATGTCGAATAATTTCCCTGCATAACATTTTACCGGTCATCTATTACCTGCGGAAAGGAAGGTGCTTTTATGAGCGATTTTACTCCCACGCCCATCCCCAGCTTCAGCGGAAAGTACCGCAACCACATGCTGCTGGTGCCCGAGTGCATCAATGAATGCAGCGGCATTCGCATCTTCGGCAGGACGCTCAAGTCCTTTGTCTTCTCCACCGACGTTGCCACCATCGCAAGCTGCAACGCCGACGCGGTCATCGCCGTCTATTCCTTCACGCCTCAGCCGCGCATCGTACGCGCCGTCCTGAGCGTAGCGGATATGCCCGTGCTTGTCGGCACCGGCGGCGGCTTCACCACCGGTGCGCGTGCCGTTGCGCAGGCGATGGAGGCCGAGCACTGCGGCGCTTACGGCGTCGTGCTCAACGCGCCCGTTTCAGCCGATATCCTGCGCGACATCAAGACGCACATCGACATTCCGGTCGTGGCGACCATCGTCTCCGCCACGCAGGACACCGAGGCGCGCATCGCCGCGGGCGTCGACATTCTGAACGTCTCCGCCGCATCGGAGACGCCGCAGCTCGTCGCCGCGCTCCGCGCCCGTCATCCCGAGATCCCCATCATCGCTACCGGCGGCCCCTCGGACGACACGATCCGCAAGACCATCGCCGCAGGCGCGAACGCCATTACCTACACCCCGCCCGACAGCGGCACGCTGCTCGCCGGCATCATGCACGCACACCGCGAGCGCTACCGGTAAATGACATAAAGAATGCTGGCTCATAAGAGCCAGCATTCTTCTTTTATCTTCACGCTTCCTTGTTCGACACAAACTGGTAGCTGCCTTTGCTGCCCTTCAGCGTGACGATCCCCTTTTCACCGCTCTCCTGCTCATAGGTGAGCGCGATAGTCCCGTCCTCGTTCTGCTTGAGCGAGGTGACCGTGCAGCGCTGGAAATTCGTATCGCCGTGGAGCAGATAATAGGCGTCGTACTCCTCGAGATAGATGAACTGGTCGAGATTCTTTTTGTTCGTCTCGTCCAGTGCCACGCCCAAATACTCCTGCAAAAAGGCGTCCATTTCCGTTCTCTGCGTTTTGATGGGATAATGCTCAAACGCCACCGGGCCGATCGCTGTCTGTTCTGCCTCAGTGACCTCTTCCTGTATTCCCGTCGGGCCGTTGTAGAAGAGCTCATAGAGGTCAATGTCCGCGGCGGTGTCGTAATAGCTGCTGAGCAGCATATTCGTCATGCACACGCCGCTGCCCACGTTGAAAAATTCCGTGTTGAACCATTCGATGTCCACCGCAGACGTCTCATCATCCGGCGGCGGTACGTCGTCCGCGGGCTTTGTGCCGCAGGCGGTCAGTTCGCAGCACAGGGTAAAAAGCAGCAGAAAGATTTTTGCTCTCTTCATTTCTCTCATTCTCCGTAAAAGTGGTCCTATCGTGATTGCTTCTGCGGCACTGCCGCGCTTTTTACGCCATGGGACTCTCCTCCCTCTCTTTTACTTTCTCAGTACGGATACGGGAATGCGGAGAACACCGCGTGGCCGTTGACAAGGGTAAAGGGATATTCATAAGCTTCCGTCTTGCCGGTGTCTGTCCACGTCTGCGCGGTGTCGTCCCACGCAAGCAGCGTGACCGTCTGTGTCAGCACGCCGCTGTCGCCATCGAGTGCCGCCGTGCACGTGTATCCTCCCAAGCTCTCGTTGCCGCCGCGGCCCGCGGACATGACATAGAGTCTGCCGTCAATATCCCGATAACGCTGCTCAGCGCTATTCAGCCACTCGTCGGCAAGCTCCGGCGTGAGATACCGCAGCAGCAGCGCACGGAGGTCCTCCAGTGTTTCCACGCCCTTGATGTCCGCCAGATCATAAAAATCGCCGTCGATCTCGGCTGTCACATTGTAGTCCATCGGCGGATCGTCCATATAAAACCACGACCACAGTATCGCCGCCGCCTTGAAATCCGCTGTCACAGTCTGCTCCTGCGACACGCTCAGGATCGTCTTCGCGTGCTCACTGAGCGCGTTGTAGAATTCGCTGTACGGCACCGAGAACACCTGCGGCCCCGCCGCATACGGCGCGATGACATACTGGTCGAATGTGACCGTCAGGCCGTTTTCCGTAAAGTTCAGCGTCGCGAGCGTGGGGAAATCCTGCAAATAAGAGTCATAATCGTCAAAATATCCTTCGCTGAGGCCCTTTTGCGCGATCTGCTCGTAGATATTCCAATAAATGCTCTCCTGCAGCGAGTTTCCCTGCAAATCGCCCTCCTCCGAGGCCAGTGCGTCCAGCGTCAGGAATTCGCCCGTCGTCAGATCAAAGCTCCACGCGCGGGTGGCGGAATTCGGATGCACGCCGCCGTAGTAGGTGTAGTTCTCCGCCGCGATGCTCAGGAGCTTCCCCTCGGTCATGTAGGTCTGCGTCAGGCTCAGCTCGTTCGTCCAGTAGCTTCCGTCCAAAAAGACCGATGTGCCGTTTTCCGCGTAGAGCTCCTTGGCCTCCGCGGCCATCTGCGCCGCCTCGGACTCAAGACCCGCGAGCACATTGTTCATCTCCGTGTTGAAGGTGTTCTGCGCCGTGACCTGTGCGGGAATACCCGCGCCGCCGTTCGCCGTCACGTTTTCAGCCAGCGTGTAGAGCTCGCCGTCCTCCGTGCGCAGTTCGAGCACCGGCAGTTCGTAGCGCTCCGCCAGAAGCACCGTGCCGTCGTCGACCTTGTACTCGTTTTCGTAGATCTGCGTCGCGACTTCAAAGTGCAGCGCGCTCGCCTGCGGCGGCGCGTTGTCCTCCGGCCCGCCGGGCGCTCCTGCGCCGCAGGCGGTCAAATTCAGCGCCAGCACGCAGCAAAGCAGCAGCGTCATCCATTTTTTCATTCTGTTCTCCTTTCGAGGTCTCGGTTCCTTGCTCAAACGATCACAGGCCCCTCCGTCCACGCGCTGCTGCCTCTGGCCGCGCGCAGCTCGGGATAGGCGAGCACGTATTGATCCGCCGCGCGCGCCGTCAGAGCGAAGAGCTTCTGCGCCTCCTCGCTCAACGCGCGCACATCGGCGCTCTTGGTCAGCACCGGTGCGCTTCCCGTTTTTTTGATCGTTTTGAGCAGCTTTCGTCCCCGCTCATTGCACGCCAGCACGCGCAGATAGGGGACCTCCGGCGGCACATCCGCCGCCGTCACGTCCAGATACGCCGCAAGCAGCATCCGCCGCAGCCGCGCATAGGCATAGCGCTTCGTCTTCACCGCGGAGAGCAGCTCGTCGACGGACGCTGCCGTCCGCGCTGCGTCATAAAACCGGCGATAAAGGCCTTCATTCCCGCTGTCATAGCGGGCGAAGTCCTCCTCGCACATCGCGCGCAGCCGGGAAAGCACCGCCCGTTCCGCATTCTGCATCGTCACCGGCGCGCGGCCCGCTGCGCATTCGCGCGCATAGATGGCGACGCTCTCCGCCGTCAGATACGCGGAGGCGTCCTCTCCGTTCGTGAGCAGCTCGCGGATGTGGCTCGCCGAGGCGAAGCCCTTCGCCGCACCCCCGTTGTGCCCGACGACCTTTCGCAATATTGCCAGCGGCGCGATGGTACTGCCGCTTTGCAGCAGCGCCTTGCAGTATTCTACGCCGAGGATATCGTTCGGCTCCCGGAGCACCGCGGCATCCTCGCCGATGAGCGCCCTCGCGGCGCTCTCCCTCGCCGCGGCAAAGGACAGGCCCTTGGCAAGCTCCTCTCGCAGCGCGTCGGGAAAATCCGCCCGCAGCAGTGCCTTCGCCGCGCGCTGCAATTTCGCCGCGTTACCGCATTCGCTGCCAAAGGCCAGCGTGTCGACCACGCCCGTCGCCGCCAAAATGCTCACGCCGCCGCGGGCAAAGCCCTCCGCCGACGAAACGGCCCACGGCAGCGGCAGCTCAAGGACCAAGTCAGCCCCGCCGCGCACGGCAGCCTCGGCGCGCGCATGCGCGCGTTCAATGGCAAAATCGCCCCGCTGGACAAAATCGCCGCTCATCGCGCACACGACGGCGCACTCTTCCTCGCCTGCCAGACGGCGCAATTCATCAATTTGCCACTTGTGGCCGCGGTGGAAGGGATTATATTCGCATATTATACCAAATACCCTCATGGAAGTCCTCTCAAAGCGGTTACAAAAGAGTTACGTTTTGTTAAATTTACTTGTCTTTGCGAAAAAAGTTGTTATAATATATTCTGTATCGAATTGTACATCCGATCAAGTTGATTCTTATTTTATCGGAAATTCGGGCGCAATGCAAGCGCCCTCGGAAAAAGGAGTATACTTATGAATGTTCTGGTCATCAACGCAGGTTCTTCTTCCCTGAAGTATCAGCTGCTCAACCCCACCACGGGCGAGCTGCTGGCGAAGGGTCTGTGCGAGCGCATCGGCATCGACGGTCTGTTCACCTATAAGCCCCAGCTTCCCGGCAAGGAAGCCATCAAGGCCGCTTCCGTCTCCATGCCCACCCACAGCGAGGCCATCCAGGCCGTGCTGAACGCGCTCGTCGACGAGAAGAACGGCGTCATCGGCTCCATGAAGGAGATCGACGCTGTCGGCCACCGCGTCGTCCACGGCGGCGAAAAGTTTGCCAAGTCCGTCGTCATCACCGACGAGGTCATGCAGGCAATCGAGGAGTGCAATCCCCTCGCCCCGCTCCACAACCCCGCCAACATCATCGGCATCAAGGCCTGCCAGGAGCTCATGCCCGGCGTGCCCATGGTCGCCGTGTTCGACACCGCCTTCCACCAGACCATGCCCCCCGTGGCTTACACCTATGCTCTTCCCTATGAGTACTATGAGAAGGACAAGGTCCGCCGCTACGGCTTCCACGGCACCTCTCACAAGTATGTTTCCCAGCGCGCGGCCGATATGCTCGGCAAGCCCATCGAGCAGCTCAAGCTCATCTCCTGCCACCTCGGCAACGGCTCCTCCGTCACCGCGATCGACGGCGGCAAGAGCATCGACACCTCCATGGGCTTCACCCCGCTCGCCGGTCTTCCCATGGGTACCCGCTCCGGCGACATTGACGCCGGTATCCTCGAGTACCTGATGAACAAGTACGGCATGGACATCACCGAGATGCTCACAATCCTCAACAAGAAGTCCGGCGTTATGGGCATCAGCGGCGTCAGCTCCGACTTCCGCGATCTCGAAGAGGCCTTCGAGCAGGGCAATGAGCGCGCCGGCCTTGCCGTCGATATGTTCAACTACGGCGTGAAGAAGCTCATCGGTGCGTATGCCGCCGCGATGGGCGGCGTGGACGCCATCATCTTCACCGCAGGTGTCGGCGAGAACAGCGCTTCCCAGCGCATGGCCATCGCCTCCGGCCTCGAGTTCATGGGCGTCAAGATGGACGAGGACGCCAACAAGGTCCGCGGCGAAGAACGCGTCATCTCCGCGCCCGACTCCAAGGTCACCGTCCTCCTCATCCCCACGAACGAGGAGCTCATGATCGCCATGGATACCGAGGCGCTCGTCGGCTAAGTCATCGACAACCGATTATAAAAAATCCGCTTACGAAATTCGTAAGCGGATTTTTTATTGCCGGTCTTCGAGCCACTGCATCGCGCCATAGGCGAGTAGTGCGCTCCCGCGCGGTAAAATGTTCTCGTTGAAGACGACGCTCTCGTTGTGCATGGGCTTTCCGTAGCGCGCGTCCTCCTGCGCCGTGCCCGCGCCGAGCAACAGATACGCGCACGGCAGCTCGTAGGTGTAGGACGCAAAGTCCTCCGAGCCCATCCCGCCCTCACGCAGGCGGTAGACGCTCTTCTCGCCGAACAGCATTTCGGCGCAGCGTGCCATCTGCTCGGTCAGCGCCTCGTCGTTTTTGAGCGGCGGCGCGCTCGCGAGCTCTTCGACGCTCACGCTGCCGCGGAAGGCCCTGGCCGTCGCGTCCGCGATCTCGCCGATGCGGCGCAGGATCAGCGCGGTCACGTCGCGGTCGAACGTGCGGATCGTGCCCTCGATCACGGCCTCCTGCGGGATGATATTCGGCGCGTGCCCCGCGCTGAATTTGCCCATTGTCACGATGGCGGGCGTCTTCGCGGGCAGCTCGCGCGCCGTGATCTCCTGAAGCGCAAGGTAGATGTGCGCGGCAATGTTGATTGGGTCGACGCCCGTCTCCGGCATTGCCCCGTGACAGCCGACACCCTTGACCGTGATGCGAAACAGCGTGCAACCCGCCATAAACGTTCCCTTGCCGCAGAGCACCAGGCCCGACGGCGTCCCGGAGTTCACGTGCAGCGCCATCGCCGCCTGCGGCTCCGGTGCCTCCAGCACACCGGCCTTAAGCATCGCCTTCGCGCCCGTGAAGCCTTCCTCGTCGGGCTGGAAGACGAGCTTCACCGTGCCCTTGAGTTCGCTTTGATGCGCCTTGAGCAGCCTTGCAGCACCCAGCAGCATGGCTGCGTGCATATCGTGTCCGCAGGCGTGCATGCTGCCGTTTTCCGAACGGAATGGCAGGTCGGTCTTCTCCTGCACCCTGAGCGCGTCCATGTCGGCGCGCAGCAGGATACAGCGCCCCGTATCCTCGCCCGTGAGCTCCGCGACCACGCCGCCGCCCAGCTCGCGCGGCTCATAGCCGAGCAATCGCAGCTTTTCTTCGACAAATTGAACCGTCTGCGGCAGGTGCGCGCCGACCTCCGGTGCGCGGTGGATCGCTCTCCGGTTCTCGACGATCTCGTCTTTCATTTCGATGGCTTCCGCCAGTAAAGTCTCTCCGTTCATGCAAACTTCCTTTCTCATTTCTGCGCGGCGGTTTTTTTCGCCGCGCGCTGCTGCGCTGTCCGCCGCACGAGCTCGCACAGCGGCAGGATGTATAAAAAGCACGCAAACGCCATGCCTGTCATCGGCGCGCCGACGGTCGAGAGCGGCGTCGCCCCCGCGATCGACCACGGGATCAGCGGCGCGACGATGACGGCGCTGTTTTCAAGGTTGATGGCAAATTCTTCTTTATCCTTCTGCGACGGCGCGCAGAGCTGGTTCGTCAGGATGATCGTCAACGTCTGGTTGCAGGCGAGAAGGCTCGCCAAAACCGCCGTCAGCAGCATTGAGGCATAGGGCGACGTTTTGTCGCGCAGCGCCGTCACACGCCCGCACAGCCCGTCGAGCAGCCCCGTCTTGTGAAAAATGCCGGAATACGCCGACGAGATCATCACGATCAGCGCCACGCGCACCATTGAAATGATGCCGCCGCCGTTGAGCATCGCGCCGACCTCGGCGTCCGACGCCGTGTAGCCTAAGATTGCGGTCCTGAGGATCGTCATCACGTCCAGATGCCGCAGGAAAATGCACAGCACGACCGCCGCCAGAATGCTGGCCGACATCGCCTTTTTCACGTTCACGCGTAGGACCGACAGGATCAAAATGAGCACCGCCGGCAGGCACATGACCCAGTGAAGCGTCATCTCGCGCCCGTAGAGCGACCACAGCTCGCCCGCCGCGCCGCTGCCGCTTTTCACCATGCCGAGCGCCGCATAGACGCCGCAGCTCAGAAGAAACGGCACGAGCGCCGTCTTGAGCATGCGCTTGATGTTGTCGTAAATGTTCGTCTCCGTCAGCTCGCTCACGAGCAGCGCGCTCGTCGAGACCGGCGAGCAGCGGTCGCCGAAGTATACGCCCGAAAGCATCGCGCCGCCGAGCAGCACGGGGTCCATGCCCATCGAAATGCCGACGCTCACGCAGATGGTGCCCATCGTCGCCGCCGTGCCGAACGCCGTGCCTGTCAGCATCGAGACGCCGCAATTCAGCAAAAACGCCATCAGCAGCAGAATTTCCGGCCGAATGAGGTCGACAGCGCAGCAGATGATGAACGGCAGCGTGCCGCACGCACGCCAGAACGCCGTCAGAATGCCGATCAGCGGAAAGACGAGCAGCACGCTTGCCGACGTCTTCACGCCCGAGCAGATCATCTTCCCGAGTTCTTTCCACGAAAAGCCCTGCTTTTTGCCGTACAGCGTGAAAATCACAAGCCCCGCCAAGAGCGCGTAGAGGATATTCGTCCCCAATACGATGCACACGAGCAGCGCAAGGCAGAATAAAACGATCGCAGCCATCCAAGTCCTCCCTATCCTTTTTAACACAGTATCGCTATCTTAGCACGAAGCGATCAAAAAGAAAACTCGTTTTTATCCCACCGCATACGCCAACAGCGGCAGCGTCAGCATGGAGTTGCAGTTCCCGATGTACTTCACGTTGTTCAGGATCACGGATGGCAACTGCACCTGCGTCACCATGCAGAGGAGTCCCAAATAGATGGCAACAAGGCAGGGGTGCGTCAGCACGTTTTTGATGAGCTTTTTCTTTTCCACCGTCTCGCCCGCGACAAAGTACGTCGTGCCGACCGACCACATCACAATGCGCATCGGGATCAAAAAAATCGAGGTGTAGAGCACGCCGACCTCGTTGTAGATGCCCTCGGCGAGATCGCCTCGGGAAATTTGAGCTCCCTGCGCGGCTGCCCCTTTGTCCTCGGCTCCGCGGAAGACATCGGCGGGCGCATCGGACGCGGACTTTTGCGCTCCTCGGGCGTCTCGCCCGTCAGCAAAGCGACGTCGGAAAACGTCGAAACGCTGCTCGCGCTCTGCGAGCAGGGCGTCGGCGCATGCTTCTGCCCGGAAAATCTGCTGCACACGGCGCTCTCGCCCGCGCAGCTTGCGCACCTGCACATTCTCCCGCTCTGCCCCGAGGCGTCCTATCCCATCTGCTTTGGGTACTTGAGCCGCTCGTATCCGTGGAGCGTGCTCTCGGAATTCATCCGCATCGCCCGCGAGCAAACTGCATAAGCACCATAAAAACGCCGCCCGTACATTTATTGCACGGACGGCACTCTTTTTTACTTCTTCACCGCAGGCTGCTGCTGGGTGATGCAGTGGATATTGCCGCCGCCGAAGGCGACCTCCTTCGTCTGCACGCCCACGACCTCGCGGTCGGGGAACATTTTCTGCACCTGTTCGATGGCGACTGCGTCGTTTTCGTCGCCGTACTGCGGCAAGATGACCGCGCCATTGACGATCAGGAAGTTCATATACGACGCGATGCTGACCTCGCCGTCCTCGCGGGGGATGGTGCCCTCCACAGCGTCGATGGTATCCGCGCCCTCGAGTAAGCACGGCTTTTTCGTCAGACAGAGCTTGTGAACCTTTAATTTGCGACCCTTGGCGTCCGTCGCCTCGCTCAGGAATTTGTACGCCGCCTGCGCCTGTTCGTAGAACGGATGGTTCTTGTCCTCCGTCCAGATGCACGCGACCTCGCCGGGCGCGATGAAGCACGCGACATCGTCAATGTGCCCGTTCGTCTCATCAGGGTCGATGCCGTCCTTGATCCACAACACCTTCTCGCAGCCAAGATAGTCGCAAAGCATCTGCTCGATCTCTTCTTTGCTCTTATCGGGGTTGCGGCCCTCGGAGAGCAGGCACATTTCGGTCGTCAGCACCGTGCCCTCTCCGTCGACGTGAATGGAACCGCCCTCGAGCACGAAGCCCTCTGTGCGGTAGCTGTCCACATCCGCGATCTCGCAGATCTTGCGCGCGATCTGGTCGTCCTTGTCCCAGGGGAAATACAGCCCGTCGACGAGCCCGCCCCAGGCGTTGAACTCCCAGTCCACTGCGCGAAGACCGCCCTTGTCATTCACAAGGAAGGTCGGCCCGCAGTCGCGCACCCACGCGTCGTCGCTCTCGAGCTCCACGACGCGGATATTTTCGGGGAGCTTGGCGCGCGCGTTCTGATACTGGCGCACGGATGCGCCGACCGTGACCTTTTCAAATTTTGCGATGGCCTTGGCAACATCCGCAAAGGCCTTCTGCGCGGGCTTTCCGCCGTCGCGCCAGTTGTCGTTTCGCTCGGGCCAGAGCATCCAAACGCCCTGCTGCGGTTCAAATTCAGCGGGCATGCGATACCCATCCTGCTTCGGCGTTGTGCCGATGATTCGTTTTGCCATAGCTTTGTCTCCTTATGATGAAACCATACTTAGCTGCGCGCGTTTTTCCCGCGCAGCGCGATCAGCACCTCGCCGATCGCCACGCTGAGGATCGACCCGATCGTAATGGGCAGAAAGCTCGCAAGCGTCTCTGCGTCAAACGAGAGCGGGACCGCAGTGAAAATGATCGAAATGACGATGAGCGCCATCGGCACGTAGGCGATCCATTTGAGCGCCGTGTCAGCCCCCGGCACGCGGAACGGGCGCGGCGTCTTCGCATCCTCGCGCCGCAGCTTCAAAAACGCCGGAAACACGGGAAGATAGCTCAAAAGCAGCATCACGAGATTCAGCGCGAAAAAGCTCCAGAAGAGTGACGAGTCCGGCGACGCCATCTCGATGAGCACGCCCAAAACACACACGCACGAGGCGACGACGCCCGACGTGACCGCCGCGCCGACGGGCATGTCGTTCTTTGCCCAGCGCTTGGCGAACACCCGCGGCATGTCGTTGTGGTCCGCCGCCAGCGCCGCCGTCGAATTGACGCCCATCGACCACGAGATCATGTTGCCGAACAGCGTCACGAGGAACAAAAGCGCCACCACGCCCACGAGCACGCCGCCGCTGCCGCCTAAAATGAGCGACACCGCGTCGATAAGCCCCGAATCCACGCTGATCTCGCGCACATCCACTGCCGCGCCGATGCCGAACGCCGAGAAGAGGTAGATGGCCGCGATGACGATGCCGCCGGTCACGATGGACTGCGGGATCTGCTTTTTCGGGTCGCTCATATTGTTTGCATACGTGCACACGACCTCAAAGCCGAGAAAATTGAAGATGATGACGGAGATATACGAGAGGCTGTTTAAGTCGAACGACGGCAGAAATGTCCGCGCCGACATGTCGTTGACAAAGCCGTAACGGCTGATATACCACACGCCGAGCCCGCCGACCAGCAGCGCCAGCACGATCTTGATGACAGCGCTCACGTTCAGGATAATGATGCTGTCGCACACGGGATAACACGCGATGAGCGTGACGATCCAGATGAACAGAAGCTCCACGATGAGCGAGCCGAATGTTCCGAGGCTCCGCCCCGTGATGAATGTGATAAGCTCGGGGCACATCACCGCGAGCGACGCCATCCACAGCGGAAAATTGATCCAGTAGTACCACGAGGCGCGCGCCGCCCACTTGCCGTCCGGATACGCCGCGTGGATCCAGTCATAGAGCCCGCCGTCGCCCGCGTAGGCTGTGCCGAGCTCGGCGGCGATGAGGCCGTAGGGCAGCAGAAACGCCAATATCATAAAGATCCACCAGAAATACTGGCTGTTGCCGATCGACGCGACCGGCGCCGCCGCCTCGGCGACAAACACCACGCAGATGACCGACAAAATGACGTCTGCGAGCCGGAATTGATTCTTCTCCATGGTTTTTCTCAGCTCTTTTCCGCTTTCGAAACGCCGCAGTAGGCCTCGACGCAGCCGAGCTTGTCGCAGAGCACTTTGTCAAGCTCCTCCTTCGCCGCCGCGATCTGAAGACCGCTCGGCTCCTTGCGGCAGCGTGTAAAGTAGACAAGAAGGCCGCGCATGGCCGTCAGGCGGTTGCCTGCCTCCTCCCAGCAGAGGGAGGCGTCGCTGTCGGCGACCTCGTCGGTCACGTCCTCGCCGCGCGTCGCGGGCAGGCAGTGCATGAATTTGCAGCCAAGGTTCCCCAGCTGCATCAGCTCGCGGTTGACCTGATAGTCGTGGAAGACGCGCACGCGCTCTTCCTTCGGCATCTCGTTTTCGTAGAGACCGTACCACACATCGGTATAGATGAAGTCCGCGCCGCGTACGCTCTCGCGGTCATCGGTGACAAGGTAGCTGCCGCCGGAGAGCGCGCAGTTCTTCTTCATGATCTCCTTGTGCTGCTCATTCAGCTGGTGGCCCTGGGGGCCGTACTGGACAAAGTGCATGCCGAGCTTCGTCGTGATGAAGCCGAGCGACGCGCACACCTGCGTCGCGTCGCCCACGAACACGACTTTGCAGTCCTCTAACTTCTTCCCCTGCGGAAGGTTCTCCACGATCGTGCAGAGGTCGCCGATCTCCTGCGTGGGATGGTTGTAGTCCGACATGCCGTTGATGACGGGGATGGTGCAGCTTTTTGCGAGCTCTTCGATCGTCTTGTGCTCGATGACGCGCGCCATCACGACATCGACAAGCTTTGAGAGTACCTTGCCCGTGTCGCCGATGGTCTCATGCCCGCCGAGCTGGATCATACCGGGGCCTAAATACTGCGCGTGCCCGCCCATCTGGCTCATCGCGGTCTCAAACGAGACGCGCGTGCGCGTAGAGGACTGCTGGAAGATCATGCCGAGCGTCATGTTGCGCATCAGGGGCGGATAGTAACCCGCCTTAATGGCCTTTTTGATGGCGAGCGACAAGTCGATGATGTCGAGCAGTTCCTGCTTCGTGAATTCATTGGTGTCGATAAAGTCTTTTTTCATACGATTCCTCCGACATTTCAAGTTGCTTTTTGCCGCGGAGGCAGACGCCGCGGCGAATGCTGCGCTTAGTGTCTGCACTTTTTTCCAGTTCATGCGGAAAAAACTGTGCAACATAACACAAATCGTGCCGTATTCCGTCGCCGCTGTGTATTTTACATAGATTTTACAATTCTCCTCTGGCAGTTTTGACATTTGGCGCGTAAACTATTACTTGGTTATAAATAGGGTCTCAAAAAAGAAAAAAGGAAAGATAGAAAATATGGATATTTTCAATGTGCTCACGATGATCGGCGGGCTGTGCCTGTTCCTCTTCGGCATGAACCTGATGGGCCAGGCGCTCGAGCGCCGCGCGGGCGGCAAGCTCCGCTCTCTTCTCGACAAGATGACCGGCAGCGTATTCGCCGGATTTTTAACGGGCCTTGGCATCACGGCCATCATCCAGAGCTCGTCCGCCACCACGGTCATGGTGGTCGGCTTTGTCAACTCGGGCCTGATGACGCTGCGTCAGGCCATCAACGTCATCATGGGCGCCAACGTCGGCACGACCGTCACGGCCTGGCTTTTGAGCCTTGGCGGCATCGACTCCGGCAACTTCTGGATCAAGCTCTTAAAGCCCTCATCCTTCACTCCCGTCCTTGCGCTCATCGGCATCATCTACTACATGTTCTGCAAGGACAACAAGAAAAAGGACACCGGCATGATCCTGCTCGGCTTTGCCACGCTCATGTTCGGCATGGAGACGATGAGCAGCGCGGTCGCGGGCCTCAAGGACGTCCCCGCGTTCACGAATCTCTTTGTTGCCTTTCAGAATCCCCTCCTCGGCGTGCTCGCCGGCGCGCTGCTCACGGCCATCATCCAGTCGAGCTCCGCGTCCGTCGGTATTTTGCAGGCGCTCGCCGTCACGGGCTCGGTGAGCTATGCCGCGGCCATTCCCATCATCATGGGCCAGAACATCGGCACGACCGTCACGGCCATGCTGTCGTCCATCGGCACGAACAAAAACGCCCGCCGCGCCGCGGTCGTTCACCTTCTCTTCAATGTCATCGGCGTTGTCGTGCTGCTGACGGTCTTCTGCATCGTGCGCGCGGCCTTTGCACCCGCGCTGCTCAATGAATCCGCCACCATGGCGGGCATCGCCGTCACACACTCGGTCTTCAACGTCCTCTGCACCGCCATGCTCCTGCCCGCGGGCGGCCTTCTTGAAAAGCTCGCCTGCCGCATCGTCCCCGACGATTCCCAGACGCAGGGTGAAAAGACGACCGAACTCGACGAGCGTCTTCTCCCCACCCCGTCCCTCGCCCTTCGCCAGAGCCGCGCCGTCGCCCGCGAAATGGCGGACTGCGCCGTGCGCGCGCTGAACAGCGCTCTCACCGCCCTTGACCACAACACGCCCGAGCTCGCCCAGAGCATCCGCGACGATGAGGAGCTTTGCGACCACTATGAAGATATCCTCGGCACCTACCTCGTCAAGCTCAGCACGCAGAAAATGGGCCGCGACGAGAGCGAGGAGGCGACCGAGTTACTCAAGACCATCGGCGACTTTGAGCGCATTTCTGACCACGCGGTCAACATTCTCTCCTCCGCTGAGGAGATGGAGCAAAAGGGCCTCACGTTCTCCGGCAGCGCCCTCAACGAGCTCGCCATTCTCACCTCCGCCATCCGCGAGATCCTTTCGCTCTCGCTCAAGTCCTTCTCCTCGCAGGACGTCGCGCTCGCCCAACAGGTCGAGCCGCTCGAGCAGGTCATCGACACGCTCAAAGAGCAGATGCGCACGCGCCACATCCTGCGCATGCAGCAGGGCCATTGCAGCATTGAGGCTGGCTTTGTCCTCTCCGATCTTCTGACCGACCTTGAGCGCACATCCGACCACTGCTCCAACATCGCCGGCTGCGTCATCGACGCCCGTGCGCATAACCTCAACCTGCACGAAACACTGCGCCAGGCCAAGACTGCCGACGGCAGCTTCCAGCAGACGTACGAATCCTACGTGGAAAAGTACCAGCTTCCTGTTCCGTCGTCAAACGTGTAAAAAGCGGGGCGCTTGCGAGCGCCCCATTTTTGCTATTTTCTTGCTTGTAAAGCGCCCGTTTCCCTGCTATACTACGGTCATTAGGTTATTTCCGCGCAAACTGTCAATTTTGCGCGGTAGGAAAGGATGATACCATGGACCCGATTTATGAGATCGAATTGCAGGACTGCCCCTACTGCCGCGGCACCGGTACGGTGGAGGATGAGCAGGGCTGGTGCGTTTATGTCACCTGTGTCGACTGCGGCGCGCAGACCGCGCACGCAAGTTACGAGTCCCCCGAGGAACGTCTGGCCGCCGCACAGCAGGTCGCGCACCTGTGGAACGTCGGCAAGGTTCTGAACCCCGGCGTCGGCGACTGATTCGACTGGAACTGCATAAAAAGGACGGAAGAAAAGCATCTTCCGTCCTTTTTGCGCTCAACCGCCGTTTGAGCGCGCGAAACTCCCCCTCCATTGCGCGTTTTCCTGCAATCGGCTATACTGAACTCATCAAGGACGTCCGCACTTTATAGAAACGGAGTTTTGCCTTTATGAACATCGACATCGGCAGCAAGATCAAAACGCTGCGCCTCTCCAAAAGCATGACGCAGGAGCAGCTTGCAAAAGCCCTCCACGTGAGCGCGCAGGCCGTGAGCAAGTGGGAAAATGGCAGCTCGCTTCCCGATATTCAGCTTTTGCCCGCGCTGTCCGTCACGCTGGGAACGAGCATCGACTCGCTCTTCTCCCTCACGGACGAGAACCGCTTTGCCCGCATCGACAATATGCTCTGGGACAAGCGCTTTCTCACACAGCAGGAATTTGACGAAGAGGAGCACTTTTTGCAGGAAAAGTGCCGCGAGGAGGAAACGCGCCCGCGCGCGACGCTGCTGCTCGCAGAGCTTTACTGCAAGCGCGCACGGGAATACAATGACCTCGCCTCTCCCCTCGCGCGTCAGGCGCTCGCACTGAATCTCGACTGCAAGGAGGCGCACAACGCCATCTTCGACGCCGAGCACGGCGCGTACCTCGACTGGAACGCGACGAACCACTACCGCACGATCGCCTTCTATCAGGACTTTCTCGCCGCGCATCCGGAGAACCACAGCGCGCACCTGTGGCTTCTGGACCTTCTCATCGCCGACCGCCGCTGCGCGGAGGCGCGCGAGGTCTTGGACAAAATGCACCGCCTGAAGCCGACCTACAACGACGATTTTTACCTCGGCTGCATTCTTTTGCAGGAGGGCCACACCGACGACGCGCTCGCGCAGTGGGAGGCCATGTGCGCAAAGTATCCCGACACATGGGAGGTCTACGTTATGCGCGCGAGCGAGCTTGCCAAGCTTGGACATTACGACGAAGCCATTGCGGATTACGAGAAGACGATGACCCTCATGCCGCCCCCGCGCTTCGTCGACCCTGCCGAGGCCATCGCGCAGATCTGTGAGATCCGCGGCGACTACGAAGCGGCCATCGCCTGCTATGAAAAGGTCATCGCCATCGAAAAAGCCGACTGGCACGAAACGCAGGGCGAAGCCATCGACGCCCCGCAGCGAAGCATCGCAAGGCTGCGCGAAAAGCTGGCAAGCCGCTGATATCGGGGCGAAAAGGCGCTTGTCAAAATCTTTTGACAAGCAATTTTTCCTCATGTAAAGCAGCTTTGCTCGACAAACTTTCCCGTTTTGGCTACCCTTGGGGCAGATCGAACGAAACGCACAGGAGGCACTTATGGAACTCGGTAATCAGATCAAGGCGCATCGCGCCGCGCTCTCGCTTTCGCAGGAGGAGCTGGCGGAAAAGGTCTACGTCACGCGCCAGACCGTTTCCAACTGGGAAACCGGCAAGAGCTACCCCGATATCCATAGTCTGCTCCTGCTCAGCGCCCTCTTTGATGTTTCGCTCGACCAACTCATCAAAGGAGATTTGGAAACCATGAAACAGGAAGTCAACGCCGCCGATGTCAAAGCCATGAACCGCGACGCCATCATCTACACTGTTCTGCTCGCCGCCACGATCATTCTGCCCGTGCCGCTGCTCAAGTGGTTCGACCTGTACGGCCTCATTCCGGAGCTTTTGCTCTGGGGCAGCGCGATGTACTTTGCCCTCCGCCTCGAGCGCATCAAAAAAGCAAATAACGTCCAGTCCTACAGGGAGATCTTGGCCTTCAGCGAAGGGAAGCGGCTCGACGAGATTGAACAGAAGGTCGAAGCGGGCAAGCGGCCCTATCAGAAAGTTCTGCTCGCCCTGCTCACCGCCGGGATCACACTGCTTGTCGGCATGGTGCTCAGCTGGCTGCTGCTGTAAGCAAACATCACAAAACCCGCCCCGACGCAAAAGCGTCAGGGCGGGTTTTCCATTTTCAGAAGCAGGTTTCACATATTGAAGCGTCTGCGCGCTTCCTCGCGCAGCGACGGGACACGGCGCACGATGCGCAGCGGGATGATGAGCCCGATGCAGATGACGAGCACGACGAGCGACCAGCTCGGCTGCCACGCCTCAAGAAAATACCGGTCAAGGCAGTATTCGACGCCCATCGCCATCAGGCCCACCGCGCCGATGCACATGGCGATGGAAGAAAGGCGCGAGCGCCTGCCGTCGCGCAGCAGAAAGCTCAGCAGGAATACGACGACGCACGCCCAGCCGAGCATCGGCAGCACGAGTCCGCGGAACCAGCGCCCCCCGTGCAGCGCAACGGAGATGATCCACACGTAAATGCCGATGGCGGCGACGTCCGCCGTCAGTCGGAAGAAGATTGGGATGCCGCGCACGAGCATCGGCAGTGCGAACCAGATCCACAGCATCACTGCCGCGCCCGCGACGTAGAGCGCCCAAGGGTGCTCCGTCGGCAAAATGAGATTCAGCAGTCCGCAGCAGAGCGACACGGACGCGAGCATCGCCGTCAGCAGTGCGGCGGCGGCTCTGCGCGATGCTCTCGGCACCTCGGCCGGCTTGGTCGGGAAATAGCGCGGCTCGGTCTCATCCGGCTTCCACGCCGGCGTGCCGCAGAGCGGGCAGCGCTCCGCGCCCTCGTCCAGCTCCACGCCGCATTTGACACAATATGACATCAAATTCCTTCTTTCGATCTGCTATTCATCGGTTGCTCTCTACGCGCACGGGGATTCCCGCGCGCACGAGGAAGCGGAAAAAGTCGCGCTCGGTGTCCGTCTCCGCCTGCGTGCCGGCAAAGGTGATCTCCATCGTGTCGCCATAGCTGATGGACGCGCAGTGGCAGCGCGGCACAGTCGCCTGCCCGAGGATAACCTCCGCCCCGCGGATATGCTCAGCCATTTCGGGCGGCACGGTGAACGCGCCGGGATTGGTGTAGGTGCAGGAATAGGGCCGCACGCCGTGCAGGCGATAGTTGAGCGCCATCACGGGATTTTTGAGTGCAACCGGCACGAGCCGCAGCGCAAAATTCTTTGTAAAGCGGACATTCCCCGTGAACGCCGCCTGCATCTCCTGCCGGTTGATGTGCAGCTTCATATAATGGCGCACTTGCGAGACGATCTCGGGGAACGTGTAGTCGCCGAGCGCGGGGTCGATATACGGGCGGACGGTGGTAATGAAGTTTCGCAGCGTCTCACTCGGGAACCAGCCGCGCAGATTGATGGGGATGGCCAGCGCCACGGGGCGCAGGCGGTAGGGCTTTTCGCGCTTCTGCTTTTCCAAAATGACGTAAATGAGCACAGCGGAGAGGTATTCGGTGATCGACGCGCCGTACTTTTTCGACTCCTCGCGCAGCTTCGAGAGCGGCATGAAGCCCATCGTCACATGGAACGTGTAAAACGGCTCGCTTGTGCCGGTATTCTGATACGCCGTCGGCTGGCGGTGGAGGCCCAGTGCGTGGTGTCCTGCGTAGCGGGCATAGGCGTCCTCCATCTCCTCCTCGCGCGGCGGCTCGTTCAAATCAAGCACACCGTTCCCCGCAGGGATATCAACGCCGGTCTGGCGCAGGTATTCGGCCAGCAGCGTGCGGAAGAAGACGATGGCTCCGCCGCCGTCGGAAAGTGCGTGGAAGACCTCGATCGAAATGCGGTTGCGGTAATAGTAAAAGCGCACGAGCCAGCCGTTGTCTTCCTTGAAGCGCACGGGCTGGCAGGGATCGGACACGTCCTCTTTCAAAAACGGCCCCGGCGCGCTGTTGTGCTCTAAATAATACCAGAACGCGCCCTTGCGGATGCGCACGGCAAAGGTCGGGAAGCGCGGCATGCAGCGGTCGATGGCGCGCTGAAGTGCCGCGGGGTCGACGTCCTTTTCCATCAGAGCGGAAAAGCGGTAGATGGCTGAATACTCCTCCTTTTGCAGCGCGGAGTAGAGCGTGCCCGCGGAGTCGAGCTTATACCATTTGCTGTTGGGCTTGGCCATCCGATGTTCCCTCTTTCCTTCTGCGCGGTCTTGAGAGGTTCATTGTAGCACAAAGCGCGCCGCGCTACAAGAAAGATGCGGCTTTTCCTTGGCATTTTTATGAAATCATGATATCATGCTCTCAAAGAATTTTGTTTTTCAGGAGGAGCTATGGAACCCAAACTCCGCATCATCCGCAAAAAGAAGAGCGAGGCCGAGAGCGCGCATCTCGACCCGCTGATGCGTGCGCTCAAGGCGCTGCACAGCGCCGGTGCGCCAGAAAGCATGACCGCCGAAGAGCTTGAGCGTCAGCGCCGCAGTCAGGAGGTCCTCGGCAAGCTGACTGCGCCGATGACGGGCATGGATTACGAGGAATTTGCCCTCTCGGGCATGAGCGCGGCGTGGACGCAGCTCAAGGCCCCCCACGGCAGCCGCCATGCGATTTTATACTGCCACGGCGGCGGCTACACGAGCGGCAACCTCGGCTATTCGCGCGTACTGTCGTCCAAGCTCGCGCATGCGACGGGCTACGATGTGCTGAGCTTTGAATACCGCCTCGCGCCCGAGTTCCCCTATCCCGCCGCCGTTGAGGACGCGCTGCGCGCGTGGGACTATCTGATGCTCCAGGGCTACGGCGCGCGCGATATCGTCCTCGCGGGCGACAGCGCGGGCGGCAACCTCGCCCTCGTGCTCTGCAATCGCCTCAAAGCGGCAGGCCGCAAGCTCCCCGGCGCGCTCATCCTGATGTCGCCGTGGACGGACATGACGATGTCCGGCAAATCCTACACCGAGCGTGCGGAGATCGACCCGATGCTCACGCCCGAGTACATCGAAGCCGTGCGCCTCGCCTACGCCGCAGGAAGAGACTACCGTTCGAGCGACCTGTCCCCACTTTTTGCCGACTTCACCGGCTTCCCGCCGACGCTCATCCAGGTCGGCGACCACGAGATCCTGTACTCGGATTCAGAACAACTCTATCAGGCGATGAAGCGCGCAAACGTTCCCTGCCGCCTGCAGGTCAGCGAGGGGATGTGGCATGTGTTTCAGATGTTTCCCATTAGAAAGGCTTCTGTTGCAATAGAAAATATCGCACGGTTCCTTTTGGAACAATAAGTTCCGGTTTTTTCCCACCTGGTGTGGGGGACGCGGATAAGGGAGGGGTATCTCTTTTTCGAAAAGAGATACCCCTCCCTTGCACCCTCCCAGAGAAAATTCACATTGCAGGCGAGCAGCTCGAAGAGCTGCGGCGCTTGCCGAATCGAGTGCCTGCGCGCGGCGTTGCCGCGTTAGCATTGCTATACGATTTGCCTCTGCTTCTATTATCCGCTGCCGCTCTGCCAGTCTCGTAGTAGTGCAGCCTAATTTCCGTCTACCGGAGCACTCATCAATGCGGCGAGCGCAGCAATGCCGCATTCGGCAGGCAGTCTGCCGCCGTGCTACCGTCACTCGCGCCTCACGATAGTAAGGCGCGGTTG
>OGJH01000966.1_pt1 | contig 29352 bp, 27 predicted proteins | sample 1572021 | NCBI WGS metagenome assembly OGJH01 (sample SAMEA2582098, study PRJEB24529) | metagenome | biome: Human gut stool | place: China | collected 2011
GGTGTTGGAGTAGGACTTCGTGGAAGAAAGAAAAAGAATAAACAGTAACAATTAACCTTGCGGGGAATGTAAGCCAGTGACTTATGTTCCCTGCTTTTTTTGATTTGGAGGACAAACAGTGGTAGGAGAAAGAATCAGATATTACAGAAAACGACAAAAAATGACACTCAGGGAACTGGGCGAGAAAAGTGGTTTTGAAAATAGAGGTGATGTAAGAATTGCCCAATACGAAAATGGTTCAAGAGTTCCAAGGACGGGAACGTTGAACAGGATTGCAAAGGCACTTGGCATTCCGCCGGAAGAATTATTCTGTGAGGACTGTAGAAAGTGCATGTTTCTCAAGAATTATTACAGAAAGAAAAGAAAATCTCATACCACTTTTGATATGGGAATCGAAGAAGACAACAGTTACAGAGAACACAAAAATCCCGAGGATGAAGGGATTTTGTATGACAATTTAGATTAAGGAGGAACCGTAATATGATGAATTACGAGATTTTTAAGGAAGTAGTAAAAGAAAAGTTTATGGATTATATGCCTGAGAAGTTCAAAGGAATGGAGCTTGTGGCAGAACCCGTGGAAAAGGTGAATGTGACTCTTGATGGCATCATCTTACGAGAGGAAGGCAGGAATATTTCGCCTACGATTTATATCAATGACATGTATAAGAAGTATCAGGACTGTGGTGATCTTGAGGTGTCACATCATTGACAAATGTACATCGCCATGATATGGTTTGAGAAATATATATATTTTTTGTCGGAAGTGTAGAGTTTTTTGTCGGATACTTTTCTAAAATAAATAAGCTATTACATCTTTATGAAGGTGTTTCAGCATTTGGCACAAGGGGTTATCGCAGAAAGACCTATTTTTTGCAATAACTCAAGTAGAAATGAGGTGAATATCGATGATGCAGCAATTGTATAAATTGACATATGTCAAAAATGGGGGGGGGTAGAAGCCTACTGACCGTGAATGACGCTCAGGAGAGAATGACAAAAGGAGGACTTTATGAATATTATCAAACATAAATATGGCAAACGAACGGTATCTCTGCTGCTTGCGGTAATTTTGGTGCTATGCCCTTTGCAGGTTAGGGCGGCAGATAACAAGCCAACCATCGAAATTGGTGACTACATTCAGATGGGTACTTATGGGGGAGTGCCAATTGTGTGGCGTTGTGTAGCGAAGGATAGCAATGGGCCATTGATGCTTTCGGATAGAGTATTGTGTGATTACATGCCCTATGATGCAAAAACCAACAAAAATGCCGAAACAGGCTCGCACCGGCGCAATAGCTGGAGAGATAATTTTGGTTCTAACCACTGGAGAGACAGCAACATACGTTCTTGGCTCAATTCCAACGCTGAAGCAGGAAAAGTGAAATGGCTTTGCGGAAATCCGCCAACAGAGGATTCTGTCTATCCTAAAACGGCAGCATATGACCAAAAGGAGGGCTTCCTTCGCAGCTTTCGTTCGGATGAGCTGGGAGCGATTCGAACGGTGAAGCAGCGTTCTATCGTTTCCCATCCGGAGTATACGGCAGGTTATATCGACGCAGCCGGTGTTGATCTTCCCTATAACACCACAATTGATACGGTAGCGGATGGGTATGACAGTGCCCATTATGAATATATTTGGGATAGAGTTTTTCTGCTGGATGTTCAGCAGCTCAAAACGGTTAATGATAACCTGAACGGCTACCATATCGCAAAAAACAGAAGCGGTGTAGCATGGAACTATTGGCTGCGTACACCGATTACAACCTGTAACCATGATATGCGATTTGTGACCCCTCAAGGGAATATTTTGCGTGACGCACCCTATAAGGGATATTACGGCGTTCGTCCTGCCTTCTATCTGAATACGGAAAATTACACCGTATCATCCGGCACAGGACAGAGCGCACAGGACCCCTATGTTGTTTCCGCACCGGATGCGCCGGATGACAGCATTGGCATATCCGGCGCTGTGCGAGAGGATGTGAATGGTGACTGGAATGTGAACACGGATGAGTATCTACAGCTGGAGATGAGTACCCTCTACACTGAGGATCCTGCATATGCAAATGTAACCGTACCGGTGTATACAATCCAGAAGCCTCGCAGCGATAAGGAGAACATGGTGATTGTGTACTGCGCCGAGGGCTACACCAAAAGCCAGCAAAAGCAGTTTGTCGAGGATGTAAAAAAGCTGTGGGGGGAGGTATTGCAGATAGAGCCATATCGCAGCATGGCGGATCGCTTTAATGTCTATGCACTCTGCACGGCATCGGTGGATGGCTATGGCGGTACCAGCACATTTTTTGCTGCGACCGCCAAAGGAGGAATTTCTACTAACAAAGGGAACTGGCGCAACCATGTTTTGGAGCGCATCATAGGCCCTGCGTTTATCGAGAAGATTCATGACGCACATATTCCTAATGAAACGCATCCAAACGAAAACACGATGGATCATAATTATAGACAGTATGATTATGTGTATGAAAATATCAACCAATTCGTTGTGTTGGCGAATAGCGGTGAGTATTTCGGTGGCTCTCATGATAATAAACAATATGGTATTCACTATATTGTTGCGTCAGCGAGAAACGCATATTCTGCGTTTACCCAGCGGCATGAACTGGGACACGGTCTGTTCCATCTGGGAGATGAATATAATTATAGCACTGTTCCTGTAGATGAGTGGAATTACACTACATCACTGAATATGACTGCAACAAAAGATCCCACGAAAGTGAAGTGGAAGCAGCTGCTTGGCTTCCGTAATACCTATACCTGCCCGCATCTTGACTACTATCCTTATACCTATAATTCCAGCAGGGATTGTCTGATGCGAGAGACCTTTCAGAATGATTTTTGCGATGTGTGCAAGCTACAGGGCATAAAGGTCATGAGTCAGCTCATTACAAATCCCCCTGCGCTTTATGTGGCTGTTCCTGAGGTGAAAAAGTATATCGGCGGTTACAGAAATCCCACAAAAGATCCTTCTGCCTTTGAGGCAGCGAATTCCTCCGCATATGCGAGCTATCAAAATGACAGGAATAGCCGTCTATTAAGCGGCGGCAGTAAAAACAGCTTTGATTATAGCAGCATGAAGGGGCAGCAGGTTGAGCTGCGCACCATTATACAAAATCTTTCGAATACCCAAGCGAAGACTGTGACCCTGCGCCTGTGGGTGGAACATTCCAACGGCGAAAAAGCGGTCACGACAGATGGGGAGCAGGTTTTCACTACGCAGGAGTTTGACATCCCTGTTTGGAAAGAGAAAAGCAAATTCTGGACAAAGGGTGCGTTGGATTACGAGGGCAGCGACTTTAATTCCGGCCTTGTCAACTGCTCTCTGGTTTACACGATTCCGGAGAATGCCATTCTGCAATCCGGCGATACCATCGGCTTTGAGATTGTAGATCATGCGACAGGCGAGGTATTGGCTGATGATGATACGGAGCAGCAGCGCTATGTCAATGTCACCATCCAATATCAGCTGGAGGATGGCACAGATGTTCCAAACACCATGCCGACTACCTTTACTGTTCCGGTAGGCAAAAAGGTTGATTGGCAGCCGCCGCAGGAACTGCACGGCTACACTTTTGTTAAAGCGGAGGGGATGGAAAATGCTGTCCCGAACAGTGGTATGACGATTCGTTATATTTATAAAAGGTCTGAGGAACGCCCCGAGCCGCCGGTGACAAAAAATTATACGGTGCAATACAATTGGGGCTCTGTATTCCCGACAGGCGCAACGCTGCCGCTAAATAGCAGCTCCTATTCGAGTGTGCAACAGGCGAAGGCGGCTGTGGATAAGAAATATACCTCCACAACACGCATTCAGGCACAAAAGGATGGTAAAAACGGCACATGGGCTTTTTCGGGCTGGGATGCCGGCAACCTAAACGGCACAACCGTGGTATTCCGTGGAAGTTGGAGTTTTACGGCGGATACAGCGCCGATAACGCCTCCGAGCGGTACAGCAAGCTACAAGATTACCGCAACGGCAGGTATCGGTGGAACAATCTCTCCCGGTGGCACGACAACGGTATCTGCCGCAGGTCAGCTTACATATACAATCAAGGCGAACGAAGGATATTATATTGCGGACGTAAAGGTGGATGGTTCGGAAGTGACAGCAACCACAAGCTACACCTTTAGTGATGTGAATACTGATCACACCATAGAAGTTACCTTTAAACAGGAAAGCCAGACACCGGATGTGCCGGATGTGATTGCACCAAGCATAACCACACAGCCTGGAAATGCGACAGTGAAGGTAGGTGAGACTGCGTCCTTTACCATAGCAGCAAGCGGTACAGATCTTACCTATCAGTGGCAGATAGACAGAAATGATGGGAAAGGATGGGTAAACATTGACGGTGCAACGGCAACGAGCTATACCACATCCACAGTCAATATAAGCTGCAACGGATTTAAGTATAAGTGTGTTGTTTCAAACAGCGCAGGAAACGTAGAGAGTAATTCTGCAACATTGACCGTACAGGATGCGGGCGGTTCCGATAATCCTGACACACCGAATAACACCTATCAGATTATTGATGGAGCAAACAGTAGTTGGACGCATGACAGTGATGGTAATATCACCATCCGGGGTAACGGAGACTTCTCCAAGTTTACCGGAGTTAAGGTGGACGGAAATTTGATAGACAAGAGCAACTACACTGCAAAGGAAGGCTCTACCATTATCACACTGAAAGCTTCCTACCTGAATACACTTTCGGCAGGAACCAATACAGTTGAAATCCTTTGGACGGATGGTTCTGCAAGCACCACATTTACCATCAAAGCAAATACCTCTGATAACAGTAATAACAACCAGAATGACAATAACAATAGCGATTCCTCTGATGACAAGCCATCGAGTGGAACTGATAAGAAGGATGTGACTGCACCTAAAACCGGGGACAACACACCGAGTGTATGGCTGTTTATACTATCAATTCTTTCCGGAACGGGATTGATTATTACCGTAAAGAAACGCAGAGAAAATTTGAATTCATAGAAACGATAGTTAAAAAATAAAACGAGAAAATAACCATGGAGAAGGCGGGCATGTATGTCCGTCTTTTCTTCAAAGAAAACACAACAGGGAGTGTACGCTGCGGAAGAGGCGAAAGAAAAGACACAGACGGAATCAAAGCAGAAGGCGTGTATGGGAATGGAAATGGAAATTTCTTCTCAATCAGGTAAATCCTAAAAATGCAATGCGCTCATTTGGAACATTTGTTTCTAAGATTGATTGGTCGAAGTCAGATTCCTTAAGAGAACTGTTTAGACCATTTGAGCATCTTGGGACAGAAAAGATATATGCTTTATAGACATAAAAAGCAAGATTGAATAGCAACCCTCCCAAAGTTGCGCATTTGCAACCAATGTTTTCTTTACTTTCAGCCACCTGTCGGTATAATTTTGGGTATAAATTGAATTGGAGGTATTTATTTTGATAGGTGACAATATTAAGTTTTACAGAAAAAAGAATCAGCTTACACAGGATGACATTGCTGAGGCATGTAATGTGACAAGACAGGCGGTGTCGAAATGGGAGAACGGAAAAGGAACACCGGATATTGCAAATCTGATGGCAATAGCAGCTCTCTTCCAGATATCAGTAGATGAATTACTTTCGAATGAGAAATCAGATAAAAAGCAGTCTGATTACATCTATGAAAGTCGTACTGAATACGATATTGATGGTAAGAAGAATTTTGATATCAAGCTTGGTGGAGCATATGCTGTAGATTTAAAGGCATATCATGGAGAAAAAATTGAAGTCGCAATGTTTTCAAATGTCTATAAGAATCTTCTGGCAGATTATAAAGTAAAGATTGATGATATAAAAAACCGAATCGATATTGATCTTAAAAGATTTAATGAAGCCAGTGAAGCAGATGCAAAGGAGAGTTTGGTCATTACTATTTTTATTCCAGTAAAATATATTGGAAAAATCGAATTATCAGTTAATGCAGGGACACTGAATATTACTGATATAGAAAATGAACATATTGAGGTAAATGGCAAAATTAGCGAAGTTACCCTTCAGGGAAATAAAAGTGAAATTGAGATAGATTCAAATCTTGATATGCAGATCAGTGTTTTATCACATGAGGGTGCGCTTGAGATTAATCAGTTGTCAGCAACATCAAGACTTACAATTCCTGCAGATTATAGATTTAGAAGCACAAAAAAGGGAATAGCAACTCATATTTATTATGAGAGACAGGGCAAAAAGGTTGATGATTTTTCAGATGCCAAAGCAGACAATTACATTGAGCTCAATGGTATAAAGAGTGAGCTTGTGATTGTAGAGGCTGAGGTGTAGTCATGGAAAAGTATATATATCGACCGGTCAGATTCTATTTGATTACATTTGCCTGCACTTGGTTCTGGTGGCTATTTGCAATTTTACTTAATGAAGGGACGGGGCTTTATCTTGGAATGTTTCTTGGCTTGGTTTCACCTGCCGTGGTTGCCGTAGTAACTGTATTTACGTCTAAGAATAAAGCACTCATTAATGACTTTAAGAAGAAGCTGATTGGGTTTTATAGAATAAAACCTAAATATATATTAATTGCAGTGCTGATATTTGCTGTGATAGTGACGGCTTCAATCGGTACATCAGTATTATTTGGCGGTAGTATAAATCAGTTTTCATTTATAGAAGACTTTTCATTTTCTATAGGTGGTACGTCTGCATTTCTTACAATTTTGTTGGCATCCTGCATAGAGGAGTTAGGTTGGAGGGGTTATGGAGAGGATGCTGTTGGTGCATACAACAGCTGGTTTAAGGAGTCTATCATCTTTGGATGTATCTGGTCTTTGTGGCATGTGCCATTATTCTGGATACCTGGAACGTACCAGTATGGACTTAAAGAGATGGGAATCATGTATGTGATTAACTTTCTTCTTAGCGTGATACCACTTGATTTCCTTCAGACATGGGTATATGTAAAGAATAACAGAAGTATGCTTGCAACAATTATTTTTCATTTGTTTATAAATATTATGCAGGAAAAGATAAACATGACTCCTGAAACAAAATGTATACAAACTATTTTTGTTGTTATTGCGGCAATTATAATTGTTGTTATAAATAAAGAAATGTTCTTTGAAACAAAGCATGTGGGTAATTTACTTGAAGAGAAAATTATGAATCGAGAGATAAATTGAACTTTATCAATGTAAAGAAATCGACAATTGCCTGCACAAATTTTTTTTCGCCGCTTCGCAATAAAAGTTGCTCAGAAATGAAGATTAGAATGAAGATTAATGAATATCAGGAATTGGCAATGACGACTTTAAATCCTGAACTAAGCAAAAGAGATGTATTAATAAATAGTGTAATGGGATTATGTGGCGAATCAGGAGAAGCCATTGATATAGTAAAAAAATGGATGGCTCAAGGACATGAATTGGACAAGGAACATTTTACAAAATACCTGTAAATCATCAACATACAACTATATATAATATTTTGATACAAAGAAACAGAGCAAGTACTAAGGAAACAAAACCTTTCTGGTACCTGCTCTTATTTTATTTATTGGAATTATTAGAAAAAATTTTATATTGGAATTATTGGATTAGAATTATTAGAAAAAATTTCCATTGACAAAATTAGAAAGGTATGTTTTAATCTATTGAAGTTAGTTAAAGGCAACTATAATTAGTCTTGGAGGACAAGAGGTTGGAAAAAGTAAATGATATCTCCAAATCTAAAACATTATATGTGGTTGTAATAATTTTCCTGATGGCAGCACTTGTGATTACAGTTGTTACGGCGGTATCACTTGGACAGGTGAATATAAAAGTATCAGACACATATAAAATTATTCTTGGAAAGCTTATACACAATGATGAAATATACAATTCGTCCAGCAAAGCAATGATTGCAATAGTCTGGAATATGAGATTGCCAAGAGTTCTTCTTGGCTTGTTGGCCGGTGCCGGACTTGCATTATGTGGATGTGTGATGCAGGCAACAGTTAATAATCCAATATCTGAGCCATATATTCTTGGTGTGTCATCAGGTGCTACATTTGGTGCAACTCTGCTTATAGTTATGGGACTGGGAACGTTTGTTTCTGGTGGTGCATTTGTGGGAGCAGTTATAGCAACAGTTATGGTTCTTGGGATTGCTGCCGGACATGGAAAAATGACTACGACAAGGCTTATTCTTGCAGGAACTGTTGTTAATGCATTGTTTACAGCATTTTCTAACTTTATTATCTCAGTTGGAGCCAATGCTGACAGCATAATGACAATCAAGTTCTGGACAATGGGTTCACTTGCCAATGCAGGCTGGAAAAGCATTATACTTCCTGCAGTTGTTGTAATTGTTGTTACATTATTTTTCTGTACGCAGTATCGCATACTTAATACGATGATGTTAGGTGATGAAACGGCAGTTACACTTGGAATAAATTTAAGCCTGTACAGGAAAGTTTATATGACATTAATAGCAGTAGTAACAGGTGTGCTTGTTTCAAGCTGTGGAATAATTGGTTTTGTAGGACTTATAATACCACATATATCAAGGGCATTTGCCGGAACGAATCATAAGAGATTAGTGCCGGTGGTGATACTTCTTGGAGCGATATTTCTTATATGGGCTGATGTTCTTGCAAGAGTACTGGTTAAGAATGCAGAGCTTCCTATAGGAATATTTACAGCTCTGGTTGGTGCTCCATTTTTTATATACATTGTAGCTAAGAAGAATTATGGCAGGGAGTAGTTATGGAACTTAGATGTGATAATATACAGTACAGTATAGAGGGCAGCAGAATATTAAATGGAATATCGCTAGGTGTTAGTAATAATGAGTTTCATACGATACTAGGACCAAATGGTTGTGGTAAAACCACATTTTTAAAGACGGTTTACAGAATAGCAAAACCAGATTTTGGAACGATATATCTGGATGGAAAACCTCTGGATAATATAAGCATAAGAAAAAGTGCACAGAATATGGCAGTTGTTGCACAGTTCAATAATCTTAATTTTGACTGTTCTGTGCTTGATGTTGTTATGCTTGGCCGTACCCCTCATCTAAAGATGATGGAGCAGGAGAAAAAAGAAGATTATGAGATTGCATATAATGCATTAAAAAGCGTTGGTATGTATGAAAAAAGAAATCGTTCATATTTGTCATTGTCAGGCGGTGAAAAACAAAGAGTGGTGCTGGCAAGGGCGATTATACAGCAGCCTACACTTTTGCTGCTTGATGAACCGACTAATCATCTGGATATTAAATATCAGCTTGAAATATTAAAAATTGTAAAAAAATTAAATGTAAATGTTCTTGCAGTTTTGCATGATATACAGCTGGCATGTAGATTTTCGGATTATATATATCTTATAAAGGATGGGAGAATAAGATATAAAGGAAAACCGGAAGAGGTTATTACAAAAGATAATATGAGAGAAATATATGATGTAGAATGTGAAGTTATCAATCGTGGCAGTAATCAGATATTAATTCAATACACATGATATAAAATATAAATGTATAATAAAGGAGACTTGAAGCAATGAGAAAATTCAAATCACTAATAACAGTTTTAGCAATAACAGTTACATCAGCAGCATTATTTACCGGTTGTGGTAATACAGGTTCCAATGATAGTAACAGCAGTTCGCAGTTACAGGATGAATCGAAGCAGACACAGTATCCTGTAACAATAACAACATATGATGCATCTGGTAATGAAGTTAAGCAGACATTTGATAAAGCACCGGAAAGAATTGTAACGAATAATTTGTCAGCAACAGAAACACTTATTGAATTAGGGCTTGGTGATAAAATAGTCGGAATGATGAATCCAGATAATGAAGTTACCTCAATATATAAGGACAGTGTTGCAAATATAAATAAGCTGGGTGATAAGAAAACTATATCTAAAGAAATAGTCTTATCTGCGCTGCCGGATATAATTGTGGGAAGAGCGGCTATGTTTTCTGATAAATCTCTGGGTGAATATACGCAATGGAATGCGAATGGTGTTGAAGTTTATGCACAGGCTGCAAGTGTAACCAAAGGAGAGACTAAGATTGAAAGCGTTATACAGGATGTTAGGAATCTTGGTGTTATATTTAATGTTCAGGACAAGGCAGACTCATATGCAGATGAACTTCAGAAGAAATATGATTCAGTCCTGACATCAGTAGGAAATACAGGAACAGACAAGAAAAATGCACTTGTAATATGCGCATTTGATGGAAATACATTTGGCACATATAAATCATCTTTACAGGAGAATATGTTGAATAAGTTAGGATATACAAATGTATCAACAGGTACATCGGGTCTCTCATTAGAGACACTTGTAACAATGAATCCTGAGCTTATAGTATATGTAACAAGTGACCGCAATGCAAAGAATGATGCAGATGCAGTTAATAAATTGCTTTCATCTGATGCAGTATCTGATGTTGCAGCTATAAAGAATAAGAAAATAGTTACAATAGGATATGATGAATTTATGGATTATGGACCAGCTGTATTCGATGCATTATCAAAGATTGCAGATAGTGTTAAATAATATGTGAATAAGAGAAGTGAATTAAATATGATAGAATATATTGAAATATCAGGTATTAAAACGATTGTTCGGCTCCCGGATAATTATTTATGCGGCAGAAAATATAAAGTGATATTTATAAATGATGGAGAAATAGTAAATAATATTGAACAGCCTGATAATCAGATATACGTTGGACTTATTCCAAAAAACAGGCTGGCTGCATATACACCATGGCCATATAAAGCGATAAGAGAGGGGGCTGAAGACTTTGGTGGTGAGTGCAGGGAATATCATAACCAGCTTGTTGGGGAAATAGTTCCATACATCCGCAAGCATTATAATGTATATGCAGAATCAATGGCATATGGAGGGTATTCACTGGGTGGTCTTGCTGCTATATATAGCCTGTATTTTGATGAAACATTTTCTACTATATTTTCAGTCTGCGGTTCGTTCTGGTATCCGGGTTTTGCAGACTATGTAGTTAATAATAATGTAAAAAACAGAAATGCAGCTGTTTATCTTCTCAATGGTGAACAGGAGGGGGTAAATCATGGGAATCAGCTTGAACAGGCACCCGTAAAGGCACATATGGTTCATGAGCATCTTATGTCGTTTATGAATGCTGTAAGTATATTTGATGAATATGGACATCACGAAAATAAGTCTGAAAGAATTAATAGGTTATTATCTGTTCTCACCGGCATGGAAGGAAGTTATGAGAATGGTGGGAAAGAAACAAAATGAAGGTGAGAAGAATCTGGCGTAAGTAAGATTGCAGGCTTGCGAAAATAGTGCAATAAGATTGATAAAAAATTAAAGACCAGCAAATCATCAACATACAACTATATATAATAACTTTGATATAAAGAAGCAGAGCAAGTACTAAGGCAACGAAAACCTTTCAGTACTTGCTCTTATTTTATCACTGATGCTTACATAAAAATCATTACACAAAATAGAGCAAAGACTTTGTGAGTTGAATAAGAAAAAATTTTGTGAGTTGAATAAGAAAAAATTGATTGACATAACAAAATAATCTGCTTATAATCGTTCTAAAAAGAACAATATTAAAGGAGAGCAGGATGTATTTCTGGGATAAGCATAAAACAATTACAAGCTACTATGAATTACTTTCAGGAGAAGTGTGCGACAGGTATGAGTTGACACAGATGGAATATGATATACTTATGTTTCTTCATAATAATCCACAGCATAATACGGCAGCAGACATAGTAAAGATCAGAAAATCAACAAAATCCCATGTTTCAACATCACTAAAGAACCTTGAAAATAAAGGCCTTGTTAAACGAATACAAAGTCAGGATAATAAAAAGCATATTGAGATTGTTTTATTAGATAAGGCAGAGATAATTTTAAAAGCAGGAATAAACGCACAGAAACAGTTTGCTAAGGATGTTTTAAGTGGCTTAACAGAAGAAGAAAAGCATATGTGCATAGATGTGTTTGATAAGATCTGCAATAATGCGGAAAAATATATAAAAGAGTATAAGGAGCAGAACTTGTAATGAAGCTAAACAATTATAAACCACAGCTTCCAGATGTTATGGAAGCAATATTTGATGCAGCATATCTGATTTTTGATCTTGTTGCTGCAATATTATTTTTTATATATTCAAATGGGGATATGTTATTTATTCTTTATGGAATATTAACATTAACACTTTGCGGAGGAGATGCATTTCATCTTGTGCCAAGAATTATCAGAGCAGTATGTGGAAGTAGTGATAAGATAAAGAAACAGCTAGGAATTGGATTGCAGATATCTTCTATTACAATGACAGCTTTTTATATTATTTTGATGTTTATCTGGAAATTTACATTTCCAGGGTTTACAATACCAGTAATAATTGAGGTTATAATATGGATATCAGCAATTGTTAGAATTGTAATATGTATGTTCCCACAGAATAATTGGTGTAGGGATGAGGGAAATATGAAATTATCCGTTATTAGAAATTCAGTTTTTGCAGTTACCGGTATAGGCGTAATCATTCTGTATATGATTTCAGGAAATGCTTATGGATATCATCTGACAAGGATGGCAGCAGCAATTATTATTTCATTTGGATGCTATATACCAGTAACCTTATTCAGTAAAACCAAACCAAAGGTTGGACTTTTAATGATTCCGAAGACTTGTGCATATATGTGGATTATAGCTATGGGACTTCAGCTTTTGTTTTAGAATTGTAAGAATTATAATAAAATATTATCACATGGAGGTATAACATTATGATGAAAATTAAAAATTTTGTAGATCTTATGACTGGTGAGTTTGATAACAAAGAGCAGTTTATGGAAATGAAGGAGGCTGGTAAAAGCTTTCCATATGCACAACATATAAATACAGTCTGCAATGATAAAATAAAAAATATTCCAGAGGATTTTAAAGGGATATTTGTTGTAGAGGAAAGTTATTATGAAACAGATGGAAAACGTCATGCATCACCACATTTATTTCTAATTACAGACAGTAATGATGGAATTATACTTTCTTCTTATGAAATTCCTGCAGGAGAAGACAAGAATACATTTTCCTATAACTCAATGAAGAGTGTAGATTATAGTGAACTTAGAAAATCTGAAAAGTTTACGCCAGCATTATATAAGGAAAATAATGGAAGCTGGGAGGGAGGAAGCGTAAGCCAGTTTACACCAGTTATGATATTCAGATTATGGGAACGTTTTTCAGAAGCTTGTCTTGAGGTATCAGAAAGCATGGAAGTGAATGGAAAGAGAACTTTCGGATATGATGTTCCTATTATTTATAAGAGAGTATAAAGTAATTGTTTAGGCAGAGAGAATACAATGCACAGTATTTAATATTGCCAGTGGGATAATTTATTTGCATGATTGGAATTTAAGTAGCACTATAAGGAACAGTATTTAATATTGCCAGCCGGATAATCCGGCTGGCAAGTAACTGGCAGTAGTGCAAGGTAGTTATTCTGTAAGCTCCTTCATAAGTGAATGTACAGTTGTAATCTCATTTATCCGGCCAACATTGGCACCGCAGAAGATTAAGCCATTATCTACATCTCCCTTTACAGCATTTATAAGAGCTTTAGTAATACAATATGGAACCTTTGCGGGGTTACATTTTTCAAGACAATTGTAACATTTGGAAATTGGAATTCTTGAATTGTCAAGTTGTTTAATAAATGCATTGCGAAGCGCTCTTCCAGGCATTCCGACAGGACTTTGAATGATCTGAACGTCTTCTTGTCTGGCATTGATATAAGCCTGTTTATAAGCAGGTGATGCATCACATTCTTTAGTAGCAACGAATCTGCTTGCTATCTGTACTCCATCAGCCCCAAGCTTAATTGCATGAATAATATCCTGTTTATCGAATATTCCTCCTGCAACAATAACAGGTATTTTTTTAGAGTATTTATCTTCATATTCTTTTTTACATTCTATAATATTAGTTATTTCATTATCGAAATCAAGTGAAGCTGTATTGTTCAGCTGTTCATTAGAAAATCCGAGGTGACCGCCAGCCTTTGGCCCCTCTATTACAATAAAATCAGCGGTTCGGTCATACTTATGTGACCACATTTTTAATATAAGCTGTGCAGCTCTTTTTGATGATACGATAGGAGCTATCTTAGTCTGACAGGCTTTGTCTACAAGTGCTGGTAAATCAATCGGAAGACCGGCACCGCTGATAATTACATCGGCACCTGCGGCAACCGCTGCTTTTACATGTTCTTTATAATGTTTAAGTGCAACCATAATATTTACACCAACAAGTCCATTACCACCGGCAATTTCTTTAGCTTTATGGATATGCTTCTTTATTGCTGCTAAATTGCAGCTGGCCTGGTCATATTCAAATGCATCATCATCATAACCAATCTGGGCAGTTGAAATAATTCCGACGCCCCCTTCCTTTGCTACTGCACCTGCAAGACCGCTTAAGCTGACACCAACACCCATGCCACCTTGTATAATAGGAAGCCTTGCTGTTTTATTACCAATATGTAATTCAGGAAGCTTATATTTATTCACACTAAGATCCATATTAAACCAATCCTCATTTCTATAGTATATATTGTTGGAGTATACAAGGATTATTGAACCATTATTACAATGCTTTGATACTCAAACTATTATAATGATAATACATCGTGGCAGAGATGTCAAGATTTTATTATCAACAATACCTTTTGACGTAGTAATTAAAACTATGAAATGGCGTATATGTAATTGCAGTAATAACATTTAGTCTTAAAATAAGTTGTTTTAAAAATAGTTAAAAACAAGTGTTATATAATTTTTCAACAATGCTGTTTGTGTGTTATTATGATGTAATGAGTGCAAGAGAGCCAGAAAGCTGCTTGCAGATTTCTGGCGAACGGCGAATGACGATCACGATAGCTGCGATAGCAGCGGTGAGTAGCAAAGCTACGAATCGTGATATAATGAGCGCAAAGGAAAAGAATGCGGCTGCGAAGCAGACATATTCTTTTCTGTTATAATAATATCATTACATTTATCAGGCAAAGGAGATAGTTATGAGCAAAGCAGTTGTTTATTATTCATTATCAGGAAATACAAAAGAAGCAGCGGTAGAAATAGCAAGAAAACTTGGTGCTAAAATATTTGAAATAGAGCTACTTAAGCCATTGCCTCAAAATACAGTAAGGCAGATGATTGTTGGTGGAATGCAGTCAACATTTGGCAGAAAACCACAGATAAAAGGTGTTCCAGATAATATAGATTACTATGATGAAATTATATTAGGCACACCTATATGGGCAGGAATGCCAGCCGCACCAGTAAATACATTTATAAAAAAATATGGAATAGCTGATAAAATAGATGCAGTATTTACATTTAGTGGCGGCGGAGATAATGACAGGTGTATGGCACAGTTGTCAAAGACACTTAAAAATATAAAAAATGAGGTTGCATTAGCAGACCGTAATAGCGAAATGGCAAAGGATAATCATGATAAGCTTGAGAAATTTATTATGGATATTAAGTAGAATATAGAGGAGTTAATGCATAAGATGAACATACAAAAAAGATGAAAAAGGATGTGAAATTAATGGGGAAACAAGGGAAAAATAATGCATTGATATTATATCAGGTGCTAATGAAATATTCGGATAAAGAACATCCCTTATCTATGTCAGATATTAAAGATTATATGGCAGAGGAGACTGCTGAATGTGGAAGAGATAGTATTGCAAGATATCTGAATCAGCTTGAAGAAGAAATGGGGATAGATATACATAGGGGCAAAGGTCAGGCGGCAAGGTATTATATTGATAGGAGACTTCTTGATAAAGAAGAACTTAAGTTGATAACAGATGCCGTATATGCTTCAAATTTTATAGAAAAAGGCATAGCTGATAATATGATAAAAAAGCTTAAAATATTAAGAAGTATATATGATGGAGAAGAGCTTGATAGAAGTATACAGTGTGTAAATGTGGCAAAAGCCGAGAATGACAGAATATTGGAGAATGTCAGGATTATTCAGGAGGCAATAAAGAAAAATAAGCAGATTATATTTGATTATATGAAATGGAATAATCATAAACAGCTTGTAAGGAAGAATATAGAAGGAAAATATTCAATCAATCCATGGACATTAATATGGGCGAATGACAGGTATTATCTATATGGATATGATACATTTGAAAAAGACGGAGTGCGTAAGGAACGTCATTACAGAGTAGATAAGTTGGATAATATTGAAATAATGGAAACTGATAGACAAGGCAAAGAGTTATTCGTGCATTTTAATGCAGATACATACGTTGCAAAAAGAATGGGAATGTATACTGACAAAGAAAGAAGAATTAAGGTCAGAATTCCTGAAAGTCTTGTTGGAACGTTTATAGATCAGTTTGGAAAATGGATAGATATAAAAGAAGAAGCAATATGTCAACAGGATATAGAATCAAGGGATACTGAACATAATGAAAAAGCTGTGGAAAAGAAATTGCTTGTGACATTCTGTGCGGTCAAATCAAATGTATTATTGGGATGGCTTATAGGACTTGGCAGAGTGGAAGTGTTAGAACCAGAAGATGTAAAGGAAAAAATGATAGAGCTTCTTGATAAAAATAAAGATTATTATAAATAGAATTAATTGTGCAAATGTGTTTTAGATGAAATTTAAAATATAATAAAAAAGAAAAAGGAATTGTTGTAAATTTGCGGCAATTCCTTTTTTAGATGGTGGTAGAATATAGATAAATATTGAAGAAAATATTATAATATATTAGCAAACTAATAAATTATAAAGTAAAGATGAGGAGGAAAATAATGGGATACATTTTTGGATTGGATATTGGAGTAGCATCAGTAGGTGTGGCAGTTATTAATAATCAGACTTTAGAGATTGAAGAAGTGGTTTCAGATTTATTTGAATCTGCAGATGCAAGTAAAAATGTAGAGAGAAGAAGCGCAAGGCAATCAAGAAGACTGCAGAGAAGAAGAAAAAACAGAGTAAGTGACTTTAATAGGTTATGGATAAAGAGTGGATATGATATACCTGAGGATAATGATGAGAATATTCTATTATTAAGGAATGAAGGAATTAAGAAGGCACTTAGCGAAAAGGAATTATATTATGTCCTTAGATATATGCTGCAGCATAGGGGGATTTCTTATCTTGAGGATGCTTTAGGCGAGGAAGAAGCAAAAGGAAGTTACCAAAAGGGGATTGCACTTAATCAGAAAGAATCGGAAAATTTATTGCCTTGTGAGATTCAGCAGGAGAGAATGATAAGCTATGGACAATATAGGGGACAATATGAAATTACAGAGGAAGATGGCTCAAAGGTGACATTGAGTAATATATTTACCACAAGTTCATATATAAAAGAACTTAATAAACTCTTTGAGGTTCAGCAAAAACATGGACTTGTGAATGAAGAATTTGTTAATCAATATATGGAAATCTTCAGAAGAAAAAGAAAGTACTATGAAGGACCAGGAAATGAATTTTCGAGGACAGATTATGGAAAATATACTACTAAGAAAAATGATTATGGAAAATATATAACTGAAAAAAATATATTCGAAAAACTGATTGGAAAGTGTAGTGTTTATAAGAATGAATTCAGAGCTGCAGGTGCTTCATATACTGCACAGGAGTTCAACATATTAAACGATTTGAATAATATAACTGTAGATGGTAAAAAGTTATCAAAAGAACAGAAGGTATCTATAATAGAAAGTATAAAAAGCGCTAACAGAGTGAGTGTAGAAAAAATAATAGGAGATTGTATAGGGAATAAGAAACTAATTATTGAAGGCGCCAGAATTGATAAGAATGGAAAGCATATATACCATTCATTTGAACAATATAATAAAATGCGAAAGGCATTTGAATTAATTAACTTTGATATAGCTGAATTATCAGTAGATGAACTGGATGAGATAGGAAGAATACTTACTATTAATACAGAAAAAGAGGGGATAGAGGAGGCTTTTAAAGAAAGCAAAGTATCTCTAACTGAAGAACAGATTAATGTATTAGTTGATTTAAGAAGAAAAAATTCACTAGCATTTAATAAGTGGCAGTCGTTATCAGTAAAGGCTATGAGAGAGCTTATACCAGATTTATATGAAAGAAGTGTAAATCAGATGGTATTATTAACCGAAAAAGGTATTTTTAAGGAAAAAGAGAATGAATTTGCTAAGAGTGTATATATTCCAAAGGAAATTATAATAAGTGAAATATATAATCCGGTTGTTAAAAGATCTGTTAGTGTTGCACTTGATGCATTAAATGCACTTATTAAGAAGTATGGATATCCAGATGATGTTGTAGTAGAGATGCCAAGAGACAAGAATGAGGATGAACAGAAGGATAGAATTAAGAAATTCCAGAAGAACAGAGAGAACGAATTAAAAGAAATAAAAAATAAGCTTAAACAAGAATATAATATAGAATTAACGGATGAATATTTCAGAAAACATAAGGGATTGGAATTACAACTGAAATTATGGGTAGAACAGGAAGAAAAATGTCCTTATTCAGGCAAGTATATTAATATAAATGATTTATTATATCATCACGATATGTTTGAAGTCGATCATATCATACCATTGAGTATATCTTATGATGATGGAAGAAATAATAAGGTATTAGTTTACAGAGAGGAGAATCAGAGTAAAAGAAATAATACACCAATGACGTATCTGGCTAATGTTAACAGAGATTATGATATGCACGAATTTATGGATTATGTGTTGAAAAATAAAAAGTTCCCACCTAAAAAGAAATCTAATCTGTTATATGGTGAAGATATAACTAAAATAGATGTTGTAAAAGGTTTTATAAACAGGAATCTGAATGATACGAGGTATGCATCACGCAGCATATTGAATGCTATACAGCTATATTTTTCAAGCAGGGATTGTAACACAACAGTAAGAGTTATCAATGGAACGGTCACGCATCAGCTAAGAAACAGATTAAAGTTAGAAAAGGATAGAGATAAATCATATAGCCATCATGCTATTGATGCAGCTATTATATGTTATACCCAGTTAGGCTTATTGAAGTTTAAAGAAATACAAAGCAGGTTTATAGATTTTGATAATGAAGTATATAAAGAGGCAGATATTCAGTCCTGCTATGATGAGAAGTATTATGATGAAGCTTTATTTTCCCAGGTACTTAAGATTAGAAATAATCTTAAAAATGCAGAAGGTGATCCACAGACAACGGTAGTAAGCAGAGGAATATATGCTGAAAGTGAGAAGAATAATGGAATAGTTAAGTATCACCATAGGGTTGATAAGAAAGCTAATCGAGGCTTGAGTAATGCTACTATATATGGAACAAGAAATATCAATAATAAGATATATAAGATTGTAAGCTATGACATAAGAGATAATAAAGATGTAGATTCAATTAGAAAGATTATAGCTGGAGGAAAACAGGAATATTTTCTAATGTATAAGAATGATCCAAAGACATTTGAGACGCTTATGTCAATATATGAACAATTCAATGACGAAAAAAATCCTTTTGTGGCTTTTGAGCAGGAAACGGGTGAAAAGATAAGAAAGTATTCTAAGAAGCACAATGGTCCTGTGATAAAGAAGATAAAATATGCAGATAGCGAAGTTGGTTCATGCATAGATATATCTGCTAATTACGGATATAACAAAGATGACAAAAAGGTAATAATGGACACATTAAAGCCTTACAGGGCTGATTTGTATTATAATAGGAGAAATAATAATTACAGAATAATAGGAGTAAAATATGCAGATTTTAAGTTTGTCAAAGGAAGATATATATTAGATGAGGCATCCTACGAAGATATTCTTGTTAAGGAAGAAATACTTAAATCAGGTATGAAAATAACAGATTTAGAAAGTGAAGGGTATGAGTTTAGATTATCTTTTTATAAAAATGACATTATTCAGTATGAGAAAGATGGAGATGTTTATAAAGAAAGATTTTTGTCCAGAACAATGCCTAAACAGAAGAATTACATAGAAACAAAACCAATAGTGGCAGCGAAGTATTTGAAACCACAGAATTTAATAGGACTTACAAAGGCTGATAATATAGGAAAAATATATACTGATATTCTTGGAAATGAGAAAATTGTATACAAAGAAAGATTTAAATTAAGTATTGATTAGCAGGTGGCAATGTGATATTATAATAGTAGGTTTGTGATGACTCAATTTTTTCAGACCTACTAAAATAAGGCTTTATGCCGAAATCAGAGACACCTGAGGGTGTCTCTTTTTTTGTATATAAAAGTTTCTGAAAGAGGATGAGCATGGGATATAAGGTGGTTTTAGTAGAGAATGATGTAAATATGAGCATCAGGCTTAATAATGTAATAATCAATAGAGATGGGCATGATATATGGGTATCGGTAGACGATATATCAGTATTGGTTATAGATAATATGAAGGTAAATATAACAGCTAGGATGTTATCGTATCTTGCAGAGCATAATGTGGGCATTATATTGTGTGATGCAAAGCATCTGCCAATAGGGTATTATGGAGATTATGATAATCATAGTCATATAACTAAGATATTAGGATACCAGGTGGAGTATACCAAAGAGGCCTATGATGAATTATGGAAAATGATAGTTGCAGCTAAATTGTTGAATCAGAAGAAAGTACTGATCAGATTAGGAAGAAGGATAGAAATAATCAAGAAAATAGAAGATTTCTGTGCGGATATAAAAGCAGGAGATACATCTAATAGAGAAGCACATGGTGCTAAAGTGTATTTTAATGAATTAATGGGGACAAGTTTTTCAAGAGGCAATGAAAATATACTTCTGAATGCCGGACTTGATTATGGATATACAATTATCCGTTCATATATAGCCAGACTGTGTGTTGGATATGGACTTAATTGTCAGATAGGAATACATCATAAGAATGAATATAACAGGTTTAATCTTGTTGATGACTTAATGGAGCCGGTAAGACCATTCGTAGATTTATATGTGTATCATCTTTTAGAAAATGAAGAATTTTTTAAAATAGATCATAGACATAAAATAATTAATATTGTCAATCATAAAGTCATGTATAGAAATAAAAGAATGTATATGGGTAATATGTTGGAAGAATATGTTATGCTTTATGCGAAAGGTTTGAAAGATGGCACGGAACTTATATTTCCCGATATTGATGGATATGAGGGGGATAGAGATGAGGTATGATGTAATGCGACTTTTATGCATGTTTGATTTACCAGTAGAAACAGATAGAGAAAAAAAGGAGTATCGCTATTTTAGAAAGAAGCTGGTAACAGAAGGGTTTGTGATGCTGCAATATTCAGTTTATATAAGAACCTGTCCTAATAGGCAGTATTCCGAAAGATTGCAGAAAAGATTGGAAAAGAATCTTCCAGTTAATGGGAATATAAGATTGTTGGAGATAACAGAAAAACAATATGAGGATATGAAGATATTAGTTGGAACTAAAAGTCTGAATGAAAAGATAGCAGGAGATGAAAGATTTATAATAATATGATTATATCGGTAAAAAATGATAATATTTCTTTAGAACCAATAACGCAGGTCTGTGGTACGAATATAAAAAGAAAAAATGCAATAATAAACAATATTGTAAAATATTTTTCGGGTAGTAAATATGCAGAGTACGATGAAATGCAGGCATATGATATAAGAATAGATGATAAAGTTGTTGGAAGAAAATATTTTAATGTATATAGAATAAAGAGTAAGGAAGATTTGGTTTGTGGAATAGAAATATCTAAGACAAGCCTTATGAGAATGCTCATGTGCGGTAAAGTAACACACAAGAACTTGATAGACAGCAGCCTATATTCCGTAAAAAAGGTCTTGACACATATCCGAAACCGGATATATAATATATACGAAATCGGATATTAAAGGGGGACGTGATGAACTGATGAACGATAAAAAACCAAGAATATATGCCTATTTATCTGCGGAAATTACTTCATTGTATCATGAAGCGGCTGTAAAAATAGGCATTTCTGATACTGTCTTAAATATCCTGTATGTGCTTTGTGAAAAGGAAGGACAATGCCTTCAAAGCGACATATTCAGGCTAACAGGTATCAGTCGGCAAACAATCAATTCGGCAATCCGTAAATTAGAAAAAAGTGAGCTTGTCTATCTGGAACAGAGAGAGGGCCGAAATACAATGGTCTGTTTGACCGAAAAAGGGAAAGATTTTTCTACGGAAAAAATTCTCCCATTATTTCAAATCGAAGATAAAATATGGGGCGCATGGACAGTCAATGAACAAGAAAAATATATACAATTCTCACAAACATACCGAGACTTGTTAAAAAAGTATCTGCGTGAAGATTTATAGACAATCCTGCCCCACAAAAGGAGCAGTTATGAACAGAGAAAACAAACGAAAACAATATGAAAAAGGTTATTATAAAACACATAGTTGTAAAGACAGCTTTACTTGTAAAGTATGTGGTAGGCTTGTAGTATCTGCTGGAGCAGGAAGCGACCACAGGAACCATTGCCCGAATTGCCTAAGCAGCTTACATTTAGATATTGAGCCGGGAGACAGGGAAGCTAATTGTGGAGGGATTATGGAACCAGTAGGCGTGTGGGTTAGAAAGAATGGTGAGTGGGCAATTATTCATCGTTGCCGGATATGTGGACATTTAAGTTCCAATCGCGTAGCAGCAGACGACAACCCGATGAAACTGATGTCGATTGCAATGAAGCCTCTTTCCCAACCGCCTTTCCCACTGGAAAAAATTGAAGAAATGACGGCTCTTATGGGCGGTGAAGGACAAATGTATGCAAGATAGCAAATCCAGTCGAGTCAGTCAACGGCAAGTAAATGGGCTGCGCCCACCGTTGACAGCCCCGCCTGCCTTTGCTGTCCGGTAATCAAGGAGCGACAGCCTAACGTGCTGCCGCCCCTTACAATCATTCAGAGAGAGGGGGATTTCCATGAATGAGTTTGAAGTCTACAAAGAACATATCCAGTACACCCACAACGCCTACTGCAAGGTTGTGATACGCCATGCGTCCTATGACGCATACCGGCTTATCATGGCAAGGTGGAAAAAGGAAATCTCTTTCGACTATCTGACTGATGAAAAGTTTTATCCGTTCGGCACTACTGACATTTACTTTGCAGAGCCGGAACAGACCGAAGAATCTTTTTTTACTTCCTGCGGACAGACAGTGCTGTTGCATGACCCGGTTCTTGCCGCTGCACTCCTGCGACTGCCACCGTTCAAGCAGGAAATGATATATCTCTATTATTTTTGTGCGCTGACACAAAAGGAAATTGCGGAAAGTTTCGGGAGAAAGCGGAGCAACACCGGGCAGCATATCCGCAACGCCCTGCGGCAGCTATATGAGGAAATGGAGGTGTTAGGCTATGAGCGACCGACTTCTCCCCTTTGAAACGATAGTGAAGTCGCAGCAGGGCGACCCGGCAGCTGTAAACGCTGTCCTTGCCCGGTATGCCGGATATATCAAGCACTTCTCCAGAATCAACGGACACTATAACGTGGATATGGAGGACTACATCAAAACCAAGCTGATAGAGAGCCTTTTCAAGTTCCGGTTTGACCGTTGAACTATTTACAACTGAATAACCACCGCCCCACAGCGGAACATGAGCAGTAAGTCTGAAAAAGATTTGTTGCTTTTTTGTTGCCCGCTTTTAGAGAAAGCGGACTGTATCGTGTAAAAATACGGAAAATTTCTTTTTTCGTTTGACATTTTTTGAAATGCCCTGTATTAAAGCGTGTAAGCAGAAAATGAAAATGCTCATGTGCGATAAAGTAATACACAAGAATTTGATAGACAGCAGGCTCACTATTCCGTAAATTTTGTTTTCAATGCTTGCCTTTTCAACGCCGATATGCTATAATATTTCCATTCCAAAGTAAGGAGTTAAAAATATGCGGCAGGGTATTCTTAAATAAAACTATAATCAAATAGTGGGAACAAAAAATTGTAAACGCCCCTTTAAAGAGAGGCTTAGTTTTTTGTACCCTTTTTAAGAATACTTTTGCCTTATATATTTGACATAGAAAAGCGGCCGTTGTTTGTAGCGTGCCGTATGTATGTGTATGTCTGTTTACCATATCCCCAGCGGTAAAAGTATTTTGCTGTTGGGGATTTTTGTGCCCTTTGGGGCTGAATGGAGGACAAACACATGAAAATAATCAATATCGGTATTCTTGCTCATGTAGATGCAGGAAAAACAACTTTAACGGAAAGCCTGCTTTATACCAGTGGAGCCATTACAGAATTAGGAAGTGTAGATAAAGGAACAACGAGAACAGATACTATGGCTTTAGAACGTCAGCGTGGAATTACCATTCAAGCTGCTGTTACTTCTTTTGACTGGAAAAACTATAAAATCAATATTGTAGATACCCCAGGTCATATGGACTTTTTGGCAGAAGTATATCGCTCCCTCTCTGTTCTTGATGGGGCAATTTTAGTAATTTCTGCAAAGGACGGCGTACAGGCACAGACAAGGGTGCTGTTCCATGCACTCCGAAAAATGAAAATTCCAACGATTATTTTTGTAAATAAGATAGACCAGGGGGGCATTAACTTACAGAGTGTTTATCAAAATATCAGGGAAAAACTTTCTGATGAAATCATAGTCATGCAAGATGTTTTGTTCACTCCGGAAGTATCGCTAACGGATATTGCGGATATAGAAAAATGGGAGTCTGTTGTTGGTGAAAATGATGAACTCCTGGAAAAGTATATTGCGGGAGAACCTTTGGAAATACAGGATTTACAGAGGGAAAAATGCAGAAGAATACAAAACAGTTCCCTGTTTCCTGTTTATCATGGAAGCGCAAAGAACAATATCGGAACGGAAAAGCTGATTGAAGTTATCACAGAAACATTTACTTCTGGTGCGGATAACAATCAATCCGAGTTATGCGGGAGCGTTTTTAAAATTGAATACACAGACCAGAAGAAACGGCTTGTTTATTTGCGGTTATACAGCGGGACACTTCGTTTGCGAGATACGATTCTTCTAGCCCAAAAGCAAAAACTAAAAATCACAGAAATGAGGATTCCGTCAAACGGAGAGATTGTGCAGGCGGATATAGCTTGCTGCGGAGAAATCGCTATTCTATCCAATGATACTTTGAAACTGAACGATATTCTTGGAAATACAGAACTTCTGCCGCGCAAGGCATGGGAAGAAAATCCAACCCCATTGCTTCGAACAACGGTGGAACCGCAAAAACCGGAACAAAGGGAACTTCTGCTGAACGCCTTAACAGAAATTGCAGATACAGACCCGCTATTGCATTATTATGTGGACACAATAACGCATGAAATTATTCTTTCTTTTTTGGGAAAAGTCCAGTTAGAGGTTATTTGTTCTCTGTTAATAGAGAGATACCATGTGAACATAAATGTAAAAGAGCCAACGGTCATTTATCTGGAAAGACCGTCGAAAGCAGCAAATCATACGATTCATATTGAAGTGCCACCCAACCCGTTTTGGGCGTCGATAGGCTTATCTGTAACGCCACTTCCGATGGGCAGCGGCGTGCAGTATGAAAGCAAAGTTTCTATCGGCTATCTGAATCAAAGTTTTCAAAATGCCGTAGCAGAGGGGGTTCGTCATGGCTTAGAACAGGGGTTATATGGCTGGGAGGTAACGGACTGTAAAATCTGTTTTGAATACGGACTTTATTACAGTCCGGTCAGCACTCCGGCAGATTTTCGTTTTCTTGCTCCTGTTGTTTTGGAACAGGCTTTAAAAAAATGCGGAACGCAGCTATTAGAGCCTTATCTCTCCTTTACCCTCTATGCACCGCAGGAATATCTCTCACGTGCGTATAATGACGCGCCAAAATACTGCGCGGAGATTGAATCAACACAACTGAAAAATGATGAAGTCATCTTTAAAGGGAAAATCCCTGCGCGCTATATAGGGGAATATCGCAATGATTTGAATTTTTATACAAATGGAAGAAGTGTCTGCCTTACCGAATTAAAAGGATATCAAGAATCTTTAGGAGAGCCAGTCTTTCAAACCCGACGTCCTAACAGTAGATTGGATAAAGTGCGCCATATGTTCAACAAAACGATATAACGTTGACATGGAGGACTACATCAAAACCAAGCTGATAGAGAGCCTTTTCAAGTTTCGGTTTGACCGTTGAACTATTTACAACTGAATAACACCGTCCCACAGCGGAACATGAGCAGTAAGTCTGAAAAGATTTGCTGCTTTTTTGTTGCCTGCTTTCGGGAAAGTAGACTGTATTCTGAAAAAAATACGGGAAATTTCTGCTTTCGTTTGGCGTTTTTTGAAATGCCCTGTATTAAAGCGTGAGGGCAAGGAAAGAGAAATTTTCCGGTTGGAGGTTGCCAAACATATTTTTTTAGATTACCCCCACAAAACAGGCAAAACGCAGCTTTCCAAACGCCTTATTGTCGGGAAAACCTAAGCTGCCAGAAAAGTTTTTGCTGGAATTTCCGTCCATTCTGCCCTGCCCGGTTTTGTAGGTATTGGGGGAAGAAATTTGCCGCCAAAGTTGGCAAAATCCCCGTCTGCGGAACTAAAGGTATTGAAAGCAGCCACACACAGCGTAGTCCGGCAGTTTCTTAGAGCAAGTATCGACCAGTGTACCAAATTTCGCTTTCGCTCCATTTGTTCCCCCGGTCTTACTTGTTGGGGTTGCCACCCCAAGCCCGCCTTTTGCGGCTCCAGCCGCTGAAAAATCCACGAAAAAATTTTGAAAGGAGTTGACACCACCATGAAACCCAAGACCTACAACACGCCCAAGCGGAAATGTGTTGTGAAAACCCGGCTGACCGAGGACGAGCGAAAAACCTTTGAGGACAAATGCGCCGCCCTCTCCATGAGCCAGTCTGAATATATCCGGCAGGCTATTTTTTACAGCAAGATAACCCCGGTTATCCGAGTGACCGCCCACAGCGAGGAAATGCTGACTGCCGTTTCTTCCCTTGTGGCGCAGTACGGAAAAATCGGCAGCAACTTAAATCAGATTGCCCGTTATCTGAACGAATACGGCATACCCTACAATGCCCTGTCCGGCGAAGTGCGGGCAGCCGTTTCCGACCTTGCCGCCTTAAAGTTTGAAGTGCTGAAAGTGATTGGAGAAGCCTATGGCAACGATAAAGCATATCAGTTCTAAGAACGCCGACTACGGGGCAGCCGAAGCCTATCTGACCTTTGAGCATGACGAGTTCACCATGAAGCCCGTCCTTGATGAAGCGGGGCGGCTTATCCCCCGGCGGGACTTCCGGCTGGAAACCCTCAACTGCGGGGAGGAAGATTTTGCCCTCTCCTGCATACGGGCAAATATGCGGTACGGCAAGAACAACAAGCGGGAGGACATAAAGAGCCACCACTATATCATTTCCTTTGACCCAAGGGACGCAGCCGACAACGGGCTGACCGTAGACCGGGCGCAGGCGTTGGGGCTTGCCTACTGCAAGGAGCATTTTCCCGGACATCAGGCTATGGTCTGCACCCACCCGGACGGGCATAACCACAGCGGGAATATCCATGTGCATATCGTTATCAATTCCCTGCGGATTGCCGAGGTGGAACGAAAGCCCTACATGGACAGGGCAAGCGATACCAGAGCCGGGGACAAGCACCGCTGCACCTCTGCCGCCCTGCGGTACTTCCGAAGTGAAGTCATGGAGATGTGCCACCGGGAGGGCTTGCACCAGATTGATTTATTGAATGGCAGCAAGAACAAAGTGACCGAGCGTGAGTATTGGGCGAAGAAACGGGGACAGGCAAAGCTGGACGAGAAAAACGCCCCCATGATTGCGGACGGCGTAACGCCCCGGACAACCAAGTTTGAAACCGACAAGGAAAAGCTGCGCCAGACTATCCGGGCGGTACTGTCAAAAGCAAAATCCTTTGATGAATTTTCCGCTTTACTTCTTAGGGAGGGCGTGACCGTTAAGGAGAGCCGGGGCAGATACAGCTACCTCACGCCGGACAGGACGAAGCCCATCACCGCCCGGAAGCTGGGGACGGATTTTGACAAGCCCGCCGCCCTTGCCCTTTTTGCTGAAAACGCCGCCAGAGCCGCCCAAAAGGAACAAGGCAGACAGGAATACCCTGCCGCTGTTTTCAAGCGTCCAGAGGGGCAGAAACCGCCGAAAATGACACCGAACACCGACAGCCCACAGCGGCTTGTAGACATTCAAAAGAAGCTGTCCGAGGGCAAAGGAAAGGGCTATGAGAAATGGGCGGCCGTCTTTAACCTTAAACAAATGGCAAAGACCCTGACTTATCTGAATGAGCATGGATTTTCCAACCCCGAAGAAGTGGAAGCCGCCCTTGCCGCCGCCATTTCCGGGCAGCACGCCGCCGGGGAGAAGCTGAAAAAACTGGAAAGCAAGATTACCGCCAACAAGGAACTCATGCGGCAGACCGCCGTTTACCGAAAGACCAAGCCCGTCTATGAGGGGCTGAAAAAGGCGAAGAAGCCGGAGCAGTACCGGGAGCAGTACCGAGCCGACCTCACACTCTACGAAGCGGCGGTACGGCATTTCCGGGAACAGGGCCTTACGAAGCTGCCAGCCGTTTCCAGGCTGCAAGCGGACAACGAAGCCATGATTTCCGAGAAAAACAGCCTTTATACCGACTACCGGGCGCAGAAAGCCAAAGCCGCTGAACTGCAAAAAGTCAAATCCAACCTTGCCGCCATTCTCCGGCAGGAACAGACAAAGGAGAAACGGCAGGATTTAGACCGTTAAAAACCGCCCCGAAATGATACCGAGGAGCAACAAAACACGCCCCCGGCACTATCCCCGTCTGTAATACCATGCCGATTTTTCAAGGGGCATACAGCGGGGAAAATCCCCGAAAATGACACCGAAACGATACACAAAAAGCCGCCTATCCCGTAACGCCGATAGGAACGGCGGAAAGGAGCAGATTTGCCACGAATGAGCAAGAAGCGGAAAGAGGAATGGGCTTTTTTCCTTAATGACCGCAACCGTATCACTTACAACCCACTCTGCCGCAAGTGCTGCCGCACCTGCAAGCAGAGTTTCCGGGCAACCATCATAGACTGCCCACCCTTTCTATCCAAACGAGCCAAAGACAAGACCATGACAAGGAGGTGAACCCTATCGCTGACTATATCACCGCAGAAACGGAGCTGCCCGCCTACCTGCCTTATCCCCGTTTCCTGCTGAAAATGGATATATCCCACACCGCAAAGCTGCTGTATGCGCTGCTGTTAGACCGTTCCACCCTTTCCCAGAAGAACGGCTGGCAGGACAGCGAGGGGCGGACATACATTGTCTACCCCATAG